>Ga0172372_10000031_pt1 | contig 183186 bp, 153 predicted proteins | sample LakKiv5m_2_FD_114544 | JGI IMG/M metagenome (GOLD analysis project Ga0172372, IMG submission 114544) | Freshwater microbial communities from Kabuno Bay, South-Kivu, Congo - kab_092012_9.5m | ecosystem: Environmental > Aquatic > Freshwater > Lake | place: Democratic Republic of the Congo...
ATGGTCACGCTGATCTCGCAGGACCTTTCGGAGTTTGCGCTGCATCTGCGCGCGATTCTCGGCCTGCCGATTCCGCTGATTCGACAGCTAGGCCCATCGGCCTCGAGTGCCATCCTCATCGAGGGCGCTTCGACCAACGTACGCTTCAGTGGTCTCGACGCCGCGCTCGCCGAGCCCGACACCACGCTGCGCCTGTTCGGCAAACCCGAGGTCGACGGTCAGCGGCGCATGGGCGTTGCGCTCGCGCGCGCCGACTCGGTCGAACTCGCGCGTGCCAAAGCACGACGGATGAGCGAAATCGTCACCGCGGGGGTTGAGCTGTAGCGTCTGAACGCGCGCGCGGGTCGCGGCGAGCGATGGCGCTCAGGCGGCGTCAGGCATCGTCGCGCCAACGGCGCAGGCGGATCGCGAGCGCGAGCAACGCCGCTGCGGCGAGCACGCCCAAGTAGAGATCGGGCGTACCGAGCAGCGAGATTGCGCTCATCCCTTCGTAGGCATCGCGGATCGACTGCAGAATCGAAGCCAGATCGGCCTCATCGGTATCGCCCCTGACGAGGCCGGGGCCGACGGCATCGAAGAATCCGACCAATCGGTAGCCGATGAATTTGAAGACTTGGGCGCTGCCGAAGGTGATTTCTTCGAATAGTGCGAGCAGCGCGGGAGGCAACACCGCCCACAGGAAAGGCGCACGCCGTGCCCATACCGAGACCAGCAGCAACCACGCGGCCAGCGGTGCGTACCAAAGCGCGGCGATCAGCAGGTTTTGCAACAGTGTCAGCTGCAGCACTCCCCAGGCGGCAATATGGAAGTTGCCGAGTGGCGCCATCGGCGTTCCGGAGACCTTGATCGCGACGATCACGAAGGTCAGCAGCCCGGTGACGAGCGACAGCAACCAAACCCAGATCGGCACGGCAATCAAGGCGGTGACCGCCTTGGAAATCACGGTGGCGGCATCGGAGACCGGCAGCGATTTCCAGAAGAGGATGCTGCGATCCTTGCGCTCGACATAGAGCGCATCGAGCAGATAGAAAAAGAGCACGACCGTCGCAACCAACATGATTGGCGCAACCAACGCGCCCATCCAGACGCCGAACAACTGGGCTTGCGCCTGTGGATCGAGCGACAGGGTGGCAAAGAAATCACGCTCGCCACCGTCGAGCGATATGCGAATGCTGCCTGCGACGTGCGTGCTGATGAGGGCGGTGACCACGATGAGCGCGGCGGTGAGCAAGGGCAACCACACGAGGCTACGATGCTCCCAGGATTCGCGTTTCAATAGGGTCAGGAACATATGCAGGCTCATGACGCACTCCCGGTCATCTTGGCTACGAAAAGATCGGCGACCGAGGGCGTGCGCAATTCGCCGAGTGCAGCGAGCGCCGCCGGATCCTGCCCCTCGAAGATGAATATGTGACGGCCGAAAACCTCGCGCTCGTGCAGGGGCTGCAGGCGTCGTGCGGCTTCGCGGTGAGTTGCCGTGGTCAAGAGCTGCGTGAAACGCTCGGGCAGCGCCTCGATCGAGGAGTCGAGGACGATCTTGCCGTGATTGATCAGTAGCAGGTCGGTGAGCAGATTCTCGACCTCCTCGACCTGATGGGTGGTAACGAGGATGGTTCGCTCATGGTCAAAGTAATCGTTGAGCAGCGTCTCGTAGAAGGCACGTCGGTAGAGCAGATCGAGGCCGAGCGTTGGCTCATCGAGTACCAGCAGCCGCGCATCGATCGCCATGATCAAGGCAAGATGCAACTGCGTGATCATGCCTTTGGAGAGTTCGCCGATCTTGCTGCGCGAGCGTATTTCGGTCTTGGCCAGCACCGCGAGTGCGCGGGCACGATCGAAGCGTGGATGCACGCCGGCCACATAATCCACCGCCTGCGATACCCGCAGCCACTTCGGCAGCACGGCAACGTCGGCGATGAAGCAGACCTCTTGCATCAAGGCATCGCGTTCGCGACGCGGATCGCGTCCGAGCACCTGCAGCGTGCCCTCGAAAGGCGTAAGTCCGAGGATGGCCTTCAGTGCGGTGGTTTTTCCGGCGCCGTTCGGCCCCATCAGGCCGACGATGCGGCCGGCACCGACGCGAAAGCTGATGCCGTCCAGAGCGACGTGCTCACGACCATAACTTTTGCGCAGGTTCTGCGCGTCAATCACTGCGGCGGTCATTGTTCATCTTCCGAAGTGGGATCGGGTTTGCCGGAGGCGGTCATCAACTCGGTGAGATCGAAACCGAGTCGCTCGATCGTCGCGCGGGTCCGTGGCCATTCGTCACGCAAGAAGCGGCTGCGCTCGTCGTTGAGCAGCGCGGCGCGCGCACCAACGTTGACGAACATGCCGCGACCGCGCCGCTTCTCGACGAGCTGCTCATCGACGAGTTCTTGGTAAGCCTTGAGCACGGTGAGCGGATTGATACGAAACTCGGCGGCCACGTTACGCACCGAGGGCAGCGGGTCACCTTCCTTCAACACGCCCTCGAGAATCATGGCCACGACGCGATCACGCAGCTGTCGATAAATCGGCGCGTTATCGGTCCAGGGCTGATCCATGTGTGGCTAACTCCTCGACGACCGGACGGTCCGCGGCGGCATGTGCTCACGTTACTGTCTCCGGTAAAAAGCTTCTAGTGTTATATATAACTACAACACCATAACGGAGTCAAGCCCTCTTTGTTCACGTAGAATCCGCGCGCGCAAGCAACCGTGCCACGGCACGGCAAAACCCTTTGCAACCAGCGGAGACTTTCCGGATGAAGCAGCCCTTGAACGTCGCCATTACCGGCGCTGCCGGTCAAATCGGCTACGCCCTCGCCTTCCGCGTCGCCTCGGGCGCGATGCTCGGTGCCGACCAGCCGGTCAACCTGCACCTGCTCGAAATTACCCCCGCCCTGCCCACGCTGCAGGGCGTCGTGATGGAGCTGAACGACTGTGCCTTCCCGACGCTCAACAAGGTCGTGGCCACGGACGATGCGCGGGTTGCCTTCAAGGATTGTCATGCCGCACTGCTGGTCGGTGCGCGTCCGCGCGGCCCCGGCATGGAGCGCAAGGATTTGCTGCTCGCCAATGCGCAGATTTTCTCGGCTCAGGGCAAGGCCCTCAACGACGTGGCCGCGCGCGATGTGCGCGTGCTGGTGGTGGGGAATCCGGCCAACACGAACGCACTCATCGCCATGAAGAATGCGCCCTCGCTCAAGCCGCAGAGCTTCACGGCGATGACCCGTCTCGATCACAACCGTGCGTTGTCGCAGCTGGCCGAAAAGACCGGCACGCATGTCAACGACATCCAAAAAATGATCATCTGGGGCAACCACTCGGCCACTCAGTACCCGGACATCAACCATTGCTTCGTCAAGGGCCAGCCGGCGCGCTCGCTGGTCGACGCCGAGTGGACCGAAAAGACCTTCATCCCGACCGTGCAACAGCGCGGTGCCGCCATCATCAAGGCGCGCGGCGCCTCCTCGGCGGCTTCCGCGGGCTCGGCGGCGATCGATCACATCCGCGACTGGTTCCGCGGCTCGGCGCAAGGCGACTGGGTGTCGATGGGCATCCCCTCCGATGGCAGCTACGGCATCCCCGAGGGCGTGATCTACTCCTACCCAGTGGTCTGTCGCGGCGGTCATTACGAAATCGTGCAGGGACTCGCCGTCGACGAGTTCAGCCGCAAGCGCATGGATGCCACCCATCAAGAGCTGCTCGAAGAGCGCGACGGGGTAAAGGAATTGCTCGGCTGAGCCTTTCGCCCGGGCGATGACGCACCGAAGGGGACCACGAGGTCCCCTTCTTTTTGTGGACTTCTTTTGGTGGACATGGTGTTCCAGTAGGCTTGGGCCATGACCCACCTCCTCATCGCCCTCGCCTTGCTCGGGCTCACTGCCTGGGCCCTGACGCTCACGGGCGGCGTCATCGCCATCCTCTTCGTCGTCGCGCTGCTCTACCTCGCGTACAAGCGGCTGAGTCTGCTCGCGTATACCGCGACCTTCGGCGCACTGCTCATCGCCTATACGGCCATCGGCGAGCCCGCCGGACTCTGGAAAGGATTTCTTTGGCTTTTGTTCGGCGGCCTCGCACTGCTGAACGTGGCGCCGCTGCGGCAGTCGCTGCTCACCCGGCCCTTCATGAAAATCTATCGGCGTATGTTGCCGTCGATGTCCTCCACCGAGCGCGAAGCACTCGAGGCGGGCACGGTATGGTGGGACGGCGAACTGTTCACGGGTAAACCCGACTGGCCGAAGCTGCTCGATGCCAAGGCTCCGCAACTGACGGCGGAAGAACAAGCCTTCCTCGATGGTCCCTGCGAAGAGCTCTGCGGGATGATCGATGATTTCGACATCACGCATCGTCGCGGCGACATGCCGCCGGAGATCTGGGAGTTCCTGAAGCGCAAGGGTTTCTTTGCGATGATCATCCACAAGAAGTACGGCGGACTCGAATTCTCGGCCTACGCCCACTCCTGCGTGCTCGCCAAGCTCTCGAGCCGCAGCGCGACGGTGTCTTCGACCGTGGCGGTACCGAACTCACTCGGCCCCGGCGAACTGCTGCAACACTACGGTACCGAGGATCAAAAAAATCATTATCTGCCGCGACTCGCGCGCGGCGATGACATCCCCTGCTTTGCGCTCACCGGCCCGCGTGCAGGTTCCGATGCCGCTTCACTGCCCGACACCGGTGTCGTCTGTCGCGGCCTCTGGGAAGGCCGCGAGATCATCGGTCTGCGCCTGAATTTCTCCAAGCGCTACATCACGCTCGCTCCGGTTGCCACCGTGATCGGTCTCGCCTTTCGCATGTTCGATCCGGAGAAACTGCTCGGCGAGCGCACCGATCTCGGTATCACCTGCGCGCTCATTCCGCGCGGGACGGCGGGCATCCGCATCGGCCGACGTCACTTTCCACTCAACGTGCCGTTCCAGAACGGCCCCATCCAGGGGAAGGATGTGTTCGTGCCGCTCGATTTCATCATCGGTGGTCCGGCCATGGCAGGTCAGGGCTGGCGCATGCTGGTGGAACAACTCTCGGTCGGTCGCTGCATCTCGCTGCCCTCGAGCGGTACGGGTGGTGGCAAGGCGGCGGTATTCGCCACAGGCGCCTACGCACGTATCCGCCGGCAGTTCAACATGCCGGTCGGCAAGTTCGAAGGTATCGAGAGCGTGATTGCGCGCATGGTCGGGCTCACCTACACCATGGATGCGGCGCGTTCGGTCACCGCCGGCGCCATCGACGGCGGCGAAAAACCCTCCGTGCCTTCGGCAATGTTGAAGTACCACGTCACCGAGATGAGTCGGCAGATCGCCAACGATGCCATGGACGTACATGGTGGCAAGGGCATCTGTCTCGGTCCGCGCAATTATCTCGGTCGCGGCTATCAGGTCGTGCCCGTGGCCATCACGGTCGAAGGCGCGAACATCCTCACGCGCAGCCTGATCATCTTCGGCCAGGGCGCGATTCGTTGTCATCCATACGTGCTCAAAGAAATGGAAGCGGCGCGTAACCCGGATCGGGTTCGCGGTGTGCGTGACTTCGATGATGCGTTGCTGGGTCATATCGGCTTCACGCTCAGCAACGCCGTACGCTCGTTGATCATGGCGCTGAGCAATGCGCGCTTCACGGCGACGCCGGTCGAGGGGTCGGTCGGTCGTTATTACCAGCATATCGTGCGCTTCTCCGCGAGCTTCGCCTTTGCCGTCGATGTGGCGATGCTGAGCCTCGGCGGCTACCTCAAGAAAAAGGAAAATCTTTCAGCTCGGCTCGGCGACGTGCTCTCCTGCATGTATCTGGCCTCGATGACGCTCAAGCACTATGAGAATCAAGGTCGGCGTCCCGAAGATCTGCCGATCGTCGAGTGGGCCTGCCGGCACCAGCTCTACAAAGCACAGGAACAGTTGCACGCCTTCCTGCGCAATTTCCCGAACCGCTGGCTCGCGGGCGTCATGCGTCTGCTCATCTTCCCGACCGGTCTGCAGTATTCGGCACCGGATGATCGACTCGGACGCAAGCTCGCCTCGTTGGTGCTCGAACCGAGCGAGGTGCGCGATCGGCTTTGCTACCCGGTGTATCGGCGCATCGAGGCGGGTAATCCGCTCGGTTTGCTGCAAGAAGTACTCGAGATGGCCGAGCGCGCCGAAGCGCTGGAGAAGCGCTTGCGCGTCGAGGGCGTGAAGACCGGGCGGGTAAGCGCACTCGATCTGCCCACACAGATCGACGAGGCCGAGCGTATCGGGCTCATGTCGGCGGATGAGGCCGCGTGGCTGCGGGCTTACGATCACAAGGTGATGGAACTCGTCCACGTGGACGACTTTGCGCCGCATGAACTCGGCGTGCAGGGTGATGCACGCGTGCAAGTCAGCCTGCAGGTGGGGGCTGCCGACGAGCTGCCTGCTTGAACTGCCCGAACTGCGGTGCCGTACCCGCGGGCGCGTTTTGCCAGACCTGCGGACAGCGTCAGGAGCGGCACCCTCCTACCGTCGGTCACTTTGTGGCCGAGGCTGTGGAGGGGCTGACGCACGCTGACTCTCGCCTGTGGCGTACCCTGTGGCTGCTGCTGTCCCGTCTAGGCTTTCTGACGCTCGAATTCTTTGCCGGCAGGCGTGAGCGCTATCTGCCACCGATCAGGCTTTACATCGTACTGAGTCTGATTTTCTTCGTTCTTCTGGCGTTGCTGCCCGCAGCCGATGTGTCGTTGAACGTGCTCGATGGCGAGGAGCCCGTCAACTGCAGCCAACTTGAATACAACGGGCCCGCCGCGGAGCGGATCGAGCCGATGCTGCGCTCGGCCTGTCAACGCGTGGTCAGTGATGACGGTCAAGCGATGGGTGCCGCCTTCCAACGTAACGTGCCGAAGGCGATGTTCGTGCTCATGCCGCTGGTCGCGGTGTTCATGCTGCTTTTTTACTGGCGCCCGCGCCGCCTGTACGCCGAGCATCTGCTGCACCTCGTGCACAATCACAGCGCCGTCTTCGGTGCGCTGACCCTCGAGTCGCTGCTGGGTCTCGCGCTTCCAGACAGCATCAATGGCTGGTTGGGGCTCGCGTTGTTTATCTATCTGGTTTGGTACTGCTATCGCGGCATGCGGTTTTTTTACGGAGACTCGCGAGGCACGACGGTGCTCAAACTTTTGGGCATCGGGTTTTTGTACGCGACCGTAGCCACGATTTTGTTGGTGTTCACCGGGGTTGCCGCAGCGCTATCCCTGTGAGCATGATCAAACAGGTGCCATGAGCGTCGTCGAGCCTGAACCGATCATCCGTCCGCCCGAGCGCACCATCCTGCACGTCGACATGGATGCGTTCTATGCATCCGTCGAACAGCGCGATCAACCGGAACTGCGCGGCAAGCCGCTGATCGTCGGCGGTACGAGCGGACGAGGTGTCGTCGCTGCGGCCAGCTACGAAGTGCGAAAGTTCGGCGTGCGCTCGGCAATGCCGATTCGCCGCGCACTCGCACTCTGCCCCGCGGCGGTTTGCGTTCGTCCACGGATGGCGCGCTACGCCGAAGTTTCGGCGCAGGTGTTCGCAATCTTTCGGCGCTATACGCCGCTCGTACAGGGCTTGTCTCTGGACGAAGCCTACCTCGATGTCACTGATAGTCGACTCCTCAAGGGCGACGGCGTACAGATTGCCAAAGAAATAAAGCAGGCGATCCGCGACGAACTGCAACTGACAGCCTCCGTGGGTGTGGCGACCAACAAGCTCGTCGCCAAAATCGCCTCCGATCTCGACAAGCCGGACGGACTCACGGTGGTAACGGCGGAGCGGATTCAGCCGATACTCGACCCTTTGCCCGTCAAGCGTCTGCCGGGTCTCGGTCGCAAGAAGGGCGAGGAAGTCGCCGCGGCGGGTCTGCGCACGCTCGGTGAATTGCGGCTGGCCGACGAACAGCGACTGAGGCCTCTGTTCGGCAAGCACTGGCTGGAGTGGCGCGAACGCGCAGCGGGTATCGATGATCGCGAGGTTGTTCCGGAGCACGACGACAAGTCGGTCAGCAATGAACGAACCTTCGACGAGGATCTGCGCGATCCTGCGCTGATGCACGCCGAGCTCGCGGCGCTCGCCGACAAAGTGGCCGCACGGCTGCGCGCCAAAAATCTGCGTGCAGGCTGTATCGGCATCAAGGTACGAACATCGGACTTTCGCACCTTGACGCGGCAACTCACCGTTTCCACACCCACCGATGAGAGTCGGGTGATCGCCGAACGCGCACGCCATCTGCTGGAGGCCTGGCTGGCCGGGATCGATCGGCCTCGCGTGCGACTGCTCGGTGTTTCGACGAGTCAGTTTCACGAGAGCGCACAACAGGATCTCTTTGCCGAGCCCGAACGAGTACGCAACGAAAAACTCGACGAGACGCTGGACAAGATCCGCGGCAAGTTCGGTGGCGCCGCACTTGCACCAGCGAGTCTGCTCAAGCGGCGGCGGTGAGTCGACGCAGCATGAGTCCAGTCAACATTCCGGCGAGAACTCCGTAGAGATGCACATCGGTCACGACGAGGTTCGCCGAGGGCGTGAGGGGCAACGCGCCCACCGTGTTTTCCCAGCCGATCTTGGCAAGACCGAATACGGCGATAGCCCAGGCGAGCGGGTCCTGACGATCGACGATCGAACGAACGACTGCCGCGGCAGCAAAGGCATGCAAGACGCCGGACGAGCCGACATACCAGTCGATATCACTCAGCCACCACAGGCCCGCATCGATGATCGCCACGGCGACAGAGACGATCAGCAGTGTTTGCCATACTCGGAATATCTTGCCGAATACCGCCGCCAGCAAGATCGCGGCTAAAATATTGAGCGCTGCATGATAAAGGTCGAGGTGCACGAGGTGGCCGCTGACCCACCGCCACACCTCACCGGCCGCAAGCGCTTCGCGATCCCAGCGCAGCAGCGACTGCACCACATCGCCGAGCAATGCGAGCCCGAGTACCAGCGCACCGAGCAGCCAAAGAAAAATTCTCAAGGATGCAGCCAACGCAGATGGGGCACGGGAAAATCCCCTTCACCCAGCAACGCCCAGGCGGCAAAGCCCGGGACGGGCAAGCTCACGGATGCAACCCGCGCATTCATCTTGCCAGCGCCGGGCAAGGACAGGCTGAGCGACTCCATCGACGTGGATACTTCAATATCCGCCGCAGGCGAGGCAAAGCCACTGCCCGTTGCCTTGAGTACGGCCTCCTTGCGCGTCCAGCAGCGCAGAAAATACGCATCGCGCTCATCGACGGTGAGCTCATTCGCCGCGAGCAGGGCCGCGCGCTCTGCTGCCGTAAATACTCGCGTCGCGAGACGCAGCGCGTTATCGACCCGACGCGGTCGCTCGATATCGACGCCGATCGCTGCCGTACGCGAGATACCGAGCAACCACGCGCCGCGGCAATGACTGAGGTTGAAGTGCGGTAACGCGATCGTCGAAGCATCACCGCCGAGCAGAGCAGGCTTGCCATGCTTGCCCAGGACGAACTTCAGTCGCTCGTCCGTGGGCGTCGTCCCAGAATGAACGCCCTGCGTCCCGACCCGGCGGGCGCCGAGCACGCGACGCAGCAAAAGACGCGACAGCAAAAAATGCTCGCGTACTTCGGGGGAGGACATGGCGGCGGCGCGTTGCCGTTCGTCTACGGAGAGCAGCGCCATATCCGCGTCACGCGTCAGCCAGGGCGTGAAGTCGGCGAGGTCCGCGAACCAGAGTTCGAGCGCCGCAGCACCCTCGGGCGAGCTCGCGGCCGGATCCACGGACGACAGCTCACCGAGCCCCTCACGCCGCCAAGCTTGCCCTGCGTCATTCACGGTGCCGCGGACTATGCCCGTCCGGCTCCCGACCGTGCAATACTGCGAAAAATTCATGGGGGACCCTGCCGACCAAGGCGGTGGGCGTGGCATGTCGTTCATTCTCGATGCGCTGAGAAAATCGGAGAACTCGCGGCTTCGCCAGGATCATCCGGCGATCTTCACGACACCCATCTCGGGGCAGCGGACGCGTCTGCCGCGGTGGGTGCCCGTGCTCGTGGCGCTGCTTCTGATCAACCTGCTAATCGTCGGTTACGCGCTTTGGCGTGACCGACCTGCCGCCGAACTCGACGCACCGCTCTCCGCGCCGGCGTCGACGGCTCTGCAGCCCACGGCTCTGCAGCCCGTGGCTCCGCAGCCCGTGCCCCCGCAGCCCGCAGCTGCGCAGGCGACGACTCCACCATCCGCGACGGCTCAGGCACCGCAGTCCGCCGCCCCGCCCCAGGTCGTCGCCGCTCCAGTGGCGTCCGTGCCGCCGACGCGAGCGACGCCGACATCGATCGCGCCACCGACGGTGACACGCGATGATCTGTTGGCACGTGGCAGCTCGATTCCACCCGCCGAACTCAATATGCATGTCTATGACCCGAATCCGAACGTACGCTTCGTGCTGCTCAACGGGCAAAGGTTGCGTGAGGGGGAGGCCTCGCGCGAAGGCTTGACGATCGAGCGCATCACGCCCGAGGGTGTGGTACTGCGCTTCGGTAGCTCGTCATTTGCGGTCACCCTGCAGTAGAGCACACCGATCGTGGCCAACTCTCTGCAAAGCACCTTGCCATCCACCGCAGAACTCGATGGGCTGCTGCTCGCCGACGCATTGCGTGCCGGTATTTATCGTCTCTTCGAACAGACCGATCACATCAACAAGATCAATGTATTCCCGGTGCCGGATGGCGACACCGGCACCAACATGTCGCTGACCTTGTCGGCCGTGCTCGCTGCACTCGACCGCGCGCCGGAGCCGCATGCCGGCAGCATGCTGGTGCGCGCCGCCGATGCGGCACTCGACGGGGCGCGGGGCAATTCTGGCGCGATCCTCGCGCAATTTCTGCTCGGCGTCGGTGATGCGGCGGGTCATCTGGCGCGGCTCAGTCCCGGCGAGTTCGTCACTGCGCTGCGCAAGGGCGCGGGTTATGCGCGCGATGCGCTCGCACAACCGCGCGAGGGCACGCTGCTCACGGTGCTGCGCGAGTTCGCCGTCGCGGCCGAGGCTCAACTGCCACATAGCACCGATTTTTGCAGTCTTTTCGAGAGCGCCATGGTGCGAGTACGTCTCGTGCTCGATGCGACACGTGGTCAACTCGAGGAATGCCGTGCGGCGAATGTCGTCGATGCGGGTGCGCTCGGCTTTGTCGAAGTGCTCGAGGGTATGCGGCATTTTCTCGGCACCGGCGAACTCGGCAAAGTCACCGCGCCGCTGCATGCGGGCGATGAAGCGATGGCGGGGCTTGCGCCGCCAGCAGCCGACCAGGACTTCCGTTTCTGTACCGAGTGTCTGGTCGCAGCCCCCGCAACGGGCGAAATCGACTTGCGACTTTTGCGCGAATCGCTTTCAGCCGTCGGTGCCAGCCTCGTAGTGAGCGGCAGCAAACGCAAGGCAAAGATTCATGTTCATGTCGATGACCCGGAGGTCGTGTTTCGACTCGCCGAAAAATTCGGCGAAGTCTCCGCACAAAAAGCCGATGACATGCGCATGCAACAGACCGCGGCGCATCATCGTCGCACGCAACGCGTGGCCGTGGTCACCGATTCCGGTGCCGATATCCCCGAAGAGTTCATCGAGCGTCTGGGGATTCACGTCGTGCCAGTGCGCATCCATTTCGCCAACCACTCCTATCTGGACAAGGTCAGCATGACGCCGTCCGAGTTCTACCGCGAACTCGTCGTCAACCCGGCGCATCCGAAGACCTCGCAGCCGCCGCCTGGCGACTTTCGGCGCATGTTCGAATTTTTGGCCTCGCACTTCGATGCAGTCGTTTCGGTCAACCTCACCTCCCGCCACAGCGGCACTTGGGACGCGTCCAACAAGGCGGCGCTGCGCGTGGCTGGCGAAGGCAAGCCGGTGGCGGCAATCGACAGTCGCAATGCCTCGACCGGCCAGGGCCTGGTGGCGCTTGCCGCGGCCGAGTGCGCAGCCAGCGGTGGCGATATCCGGCAGATCATCACTGCTGCCGAAGCTGCCCGCGACAATACTTTCACTTTCGCTTTGCTCGGCAGCATCGATTTCGCCGTTCGCGGCGGTCGGGTGCCGGCGATCGTCGGCAGGATCGCCCGACTGCTCGGTCTGCAGGTCATTCTGCGCACCTCGTCGGACGGGCGCATCAGCGCGGGGGGCGGACTCTTCGGTGCGGGCGATTTACTGCCACGCTTCGCGCGCTTCATCGTGCGTCGCACCGCTCTCAAAGAAAACGCGATGTTGCGGATTTTTGTTGCGCACGGGGATCGACGCGAGCAAGGCGAGCGGCTGATGGCGCAGCTGCGTCTGCGACTGCCGCCAGAACGCGTCGAATTCATTGCGCTCACCGACCTCGGGCCGGCCATCGGTGTGCACGGCGGACCGGGGACACTGGTGGTCGCGATTCATCAGGCGACCCGCAACGCTTCTTAGCGCTCAGCCGAGTGCGGCAATCACCGCGGGCGGCGCCTGAACGAGCTCGATCAGTACGCCCTCGCCCGCAATCGGGAACTCGTCGTTCGCCTTGGGGTGCAGGAAGCAGATGTCGTAACCCGCTGCACCCTTGCGCACACCCCCCGGCGCAAAGCGCACGCCGCGCGCCGTCAGCCACTCGACCGCTTTGGGCAGATCATCGATCCATAGACCGACGTGATTGAGCGGCGTCGCATGGACCGCGGGTTTTTTCTCGGGGTCTAGAGGCTGCATCAGATCGACCTCGACCCGCATCGCGCCCTGTCCGATCGCGCAGATATCTTCATCGACGTTTTCGCGTTCGCTGACGAAGTTGCCCGTGACCTCGAGACCGAGCATCTCCACCCAGAGCTGGCGCAGCCGCTGCTTATCGGGGCCCCCGATGGCAATCTGCTGGATACCGAGTACCCGGAAGGGCCGCTTGGCATGGCCAGGGTCTGCTGAACTTTGACTCATGACACGGGCGCTCACTGGAACTTGATGATGACCTGATCGACGGCAAGGCTGTCGCCCTTCTTGGCCAAGACCTCGCTGACCACGCAGTCCTGACTGGCGAAGAGGATGTTCTCCATTTTCATTGCTTCAATGGCTGCAAGACGTTCGCCGGCGCGCACGGTCTGACCGGGTTGCACGGAGACATCGACCAGCAGCCCTGGCATCGGCGAGAGTAGAACCTTCGAAAGGTCCGGCGGCGCCTTGAACGGCATCAGTGCCTCGAGCTCGGCATGACGCGGCGAGAACACCTTCGCGAACAGACTCGAACCGTTATGGGTGATCCGATAGCCGAGCCCGACCCGCTCGATCTGCGCGCAAAAAGCCTTGCCGTCGAAATGTCCGTGCACCGCGATGTCGCGCAAGTTGTCCTCGAACGACACCTCGTGATTCCGACCGGCGATGCCGACCTGGAACATCGAACCAATCGGTCGCACCGTCACCGCAATCTCGTCACGACGTCCCGTCTCGTCACGCAGGACAACCACGAAGTCCTCACGGATGCGCACTTCGCGGTGACGGCGCTGGCCGGTCAGCCGCGCTGCACGCTCGCGGGTACGCCGATGGGATACAGCCGCGAGGGACAACAAGAAGCCCGGCTCTTCATGCGAGACAGCACTCGATGAAAACCCCTTCGGATACTGCTCGGCAATAAAACCGGTATTGAAATCACCCGCCACGAAACGCGGATGCGCAAGCAGTGCGGCCTGAAACGGAATATTGCTCGAGATACCACGAATCACGAAGCCGTTGAGCGCCTCGCGCATGCGCGCGATCGCCTCGTTGCGATCGGCGCCATAAGTGATGAGCTTGGCGATCATCGAGTCGTAGTACATCGGGATCTCGCCGCCCTCGTACACGCCGGTGTCCACGCGCACACCGCCCTCGGGCGGCACCGGCTGCGCCGACTCCATGGTCTGCACGGGCGGCCGGTACTTCACGAGGCGTCCCGTGGACGGCAAGAAATTACGGAAGGGATCTTCGGCGTTGATGCGACACTCGATGGCCCAGCCCTGCCGACGGATCTCCTTCTGCGTGAAGGTGAGTTTTTCGCCAGCCGCAACACGAATCATCTGCTCGACGAGATCGAGTCCGGTGATGCACTCGGTCACCGGGTGCTCGACCTGCAGACGGGTGTTCATCTCGAGAAAATAGAAGCTGCGGTCCTTGCCGACCACGAACTCCACGGTACCCGCACTCTGATAGGCGACGGCTTTGGCCAGCGCCACGGCCTGCTCACCCATCGCCTTGCGCGTCTTGTCGTCGAGGAAGGGGCTCGGCGCCTCTTCGATGACTTTCTGGTGACGGCGCTGGATCGAACACTCGCGCTCCCAAAGATAGACGCAGTTGCCATGACCATCGCCAAGCACCTGAATCTCGATATGGCGCGGCTCCTCGACAAATTTTTCGATGAATACGCGATCATCGCCGAAGCTGTTGCGGGCTTCATTACGACAGGAATTGAAGCCGTCGAAGGCGTCCTTGTCGTTGTAGGCGACGCGCAAACCCTTGCCACCGCCACCGGCGCTGGCCTTGATCATCACCGGGTAGCCGATATCTTTGGCGATCTCGACTGCACGTTCGGCGGATTCGATCGGCTGGTTCCAGCCGGGAATCGTGTTGACCTTCGCTTTGGCGGCGAGCTCCTTCGAGGCGATCTTGTCGCCCATGGCCGCGATCGACTTGTGCTTGGGTCCGATGAAAACGATGCCCTCTTCCTCGACCCGTCGCGAGAATTCCGCGTTCTCCGAGAGGAATCCGTAGCCCGGATGCACCGCCTCGGCGCCCGTCTGCTTGCAGGCGGCGATGATCTTGTCGGCCACGAGATAAGACTCGCGCGAAGGCGCAGGGCCTAGCAGCACGGCTTCATCGGCGAGCTCGACATGACGTGCGTCCTTGTCGGCCTCCGAATAGACGGCGACCGTCTTGATGCCCATGCGACGCGCAGTCTTGATGACGCGGCAAGCAATTTCGCCACGATTGGCGATGAGTATTTTCTTGAACATATTCGGTGTTGCTCCGTCGCGCGCCATCAAAGGGGAATGTTGCCGTGCTTGCGCCACGGTTCTTCGATTTTCTTGTCGCGCAGCACGGTCAAGGCGCGGCAAACGCGACGACGCGTGCCATGCGGCATGATCACATCGTCGATATAGCCGCGCGCTCCGGCGATGAACGGATTGGCGAATTTCTCGCGGTACTCGGCCTCGCGGGCAGCGAGCTTGGCAGGGTCGGACTTCTCTTCGCGGAAGATGATCTCCACCGCGCCCTTGGCGCCCATCACCGCGATTTCAGCATTGGGCCAAGCGAAGTTGACGTCGCCCCGCAGGTGCTTCGAGGCCATGACGTCATACGCACCGCCATAGGCCTTGCGCGTGATCACAGTGATCTTCGGTACTGTGCATTCGGCGTAAGCATAGAGCAGCTTGGCGCCGTGCTTGATGATGCCGCCGTACTCCTGCGAGGTGCCGGGCATGAAACCCGGCACGTCGACGAAAGTGACGACCGGGATGCTGAAGGCATCGCAAAAGCGCACGAAGCGCGCGGCCTTGATACTGCTCTTGATGTCGAGGCAGCCCGCGAGCACGAGCGGCTGGTTGGCCACGAGCCCCACGACCTGACCATCCATGCGAGCAAAACCGATGATGATGTTCTTCGCATACTCAGGTTGCAGTTCGAAGAATTCGCCGTCGTCGACCACCTTGGTGATCAACTCCTTCATGTCATAGGGCTTGTTCGGATTGTCGGGGATCAGGGTGTCGAGCGAATAGTCGTCGCGATCGGGTGGATCACCCGCCTCGCGCATTGGCGCCCGCTCACGATTGTTTGCCGGCAGATAGTTGAAAAACCGACGCAGCATGAGGATGGCCTCGACATCATTTTCGAACGCGAGATCGGCGACTCCGCTGCGCGTGGTATGCGTGATCGCGCCGCCGAGATCTTCGGCGGTCACTTCTTCGTGAGTGACCGTCTTCACCACGTCTGGGCCGGTGACGAACATGTATGAGCTGTCCTTCACCATGAAGATGAAATCGGTCAGCGCCGGACTGTAGACCGCACCGCCTGCCGACGGGCCCATGATCAGACTGATCTGCGGGACCACGCCCGAAGCTGTGACATTGCGCTGGAACACCTCGGCATAGCCGCCGAGCGAAGCCACGCCTTCCTGAATGCGCGCGCCGCCCGAATCATTGATGCCGATCACCGGTGCGCCGACCTTCATGGCCGCATCGAGCACCTTGCAGATCTTCTGGGCATGCGCCTCGGAGAGCGAGCCGCCGAACACCGTGAAGTCCTGACTGAACACGAACACCAGACGGCCGTTGATGAAACCATTACCGGTGACGACACCGTCGCCGGGAATTTTTTGATCCTGCATGCCGAAGTCGCTGCAGCGATGTTCGACGAACATGTCCCATTCCTCGAACGTACCCTCATCGACGAGCAGCTCGATACGCTCGCGGGCGGTGAGCTTGCCCTTCGCATGCTGCGCAGCCACGCGCTTTGGCCCGCCGCCCTGTCGCGCTTGAGCACGTTTGTTTTCGAGTTGCTGAATGATGTCGTGCATTGAACGTCCCTACCCTGAAAAATAGGCCTGAAAAATAGTCCTGAGAAATGTGTCAGTGTCCTTCGAAGAGATCGAGCAGTCGGCGCGCCGCCGAGGAAGGCGCGACGCGGCCTTGCGTGACCGCCTCCAGCATCTGCGGCAACGCGGCGCGCACTGCCGCACTGTCACGAAAATCGGCGAGCAAGCGCGCATGCACCTGATCCCACATCCAGGTCAGCGCCTGCTGGCGACGTCGCTCGGCGAACTCGCCGCTGCGCTCGCGCAGCGCGCGGAATTCCGTGACGTTGTTCCAGAACGACTCGAGACCGTCGCCCTTGAGCGCGCTGCCGCGCATCACACGGGTCTGCCAACGCTGCTCGTCATGCGTACCGGGCGCCCCCGTAAAACGCAGCACGCGCAGCGCCGAGACGATCTGCGCCTCGGCACGCGTCGCCGCATCCGGATCAAGATCAGCCTTGTTGATGACGATGAGATCGGCGAGTTCCATGATGCCTTTCTTCATCGCCTGCAGATCATCGCCCGCGTTCGGTAACTGCAGCAGCACGAACAGGTCGGTCATGCCGGCAACCGTGGTTTCGGACTGACCGACACCGACCGTCTCGACGATCACGACGTCGTAACCCGCCGCCTCGCAGGCAAGCATGGCCTCACGGGTTTTCTCGGCAACGCCACCGAGCGTGCCCGAGGACGGACTCGGGCGAATGTAGGCCTGGTCCTGCACCGAGAGACGCTCCATGCGCGTCTTGTCACCAAGAATGGAGCCTCCCGATACGCCGGAGGACGGATCGACCGCGAGCACGGCGAGTTTGTGGCCGCGCTCCAGCAGGAACATGCCAAGCGACTCGATGAACGTCGACTTGCCGACGCCGGGCACGCCGGAGATACCGAGACGCAGCGCCTTGCCCGCATGCGGCAGCAACGCATCGAGCACGGCATCGGCACGCAGGCGGTGCTCGGGCCGTGTCGACTCGAGCAAAGTAATGACCTTGGCGAGCGCCCGCCGGTCGCCGCCGCGGACGCCATCGATCAGGCGAAGATCTTCGGACTCAAGCGTCGGCACAGGCACGCTTGATGTGATTGAGCACGTCGCGCGCGCTCTCCGGAATGGGTGTGCCGGGACCATAGATTCCCTTCACACCCGAGGAGTAGAGGAATTCATAGTCTTGTTGCGGCACAACGCCGCCCACGAACACGATGATTTCGGGTGAGCCCTGCTCGCGCAGCGCGCGGATGATCTCGGGCACCAGCGTCTTGTGTCCGGCAGCCAGCGTACTGACGCCGACCGCGTGTACATCGTTCTCGATGGCCTGCCGTGCGCATTCTTCGGGAGTCTGAAACAGCGGCCCAACGTCGACGTCGTAACCCAGATCCGCAAACGCGCTAGCGACCACCTTGGCACCGCGGTCGTGTCCATCCTGGCCGAGCTTGGCGATCATCACGCGAGGACGGCGACCATGTTGCTCGGCAAACGCCGCAATGTCGCCCTGCAGCGCCGACCAGTCTTCCTTCGAATCGTAGGCACCTGCGTACACGCCGCTGACCTCCTGCGAGTTCGCCCGATGGCGGCCCCACACCTGTTCGAGCGCATCGCTCACCTCGCCGACCGTCGCGCGCAGACGCATGGCATCGATCGCAAGGCCGAGCAGATTGCCGTCACCCGACTTGGCGGCGGCCGTCAGCGCGGCCAGCGCAGCGGTCACCTTCGCGCCATCACGAGTCGCGCGCAACGTGGTCAGGCGGGCGAGCTGATTGTCGCGCACCGCCACATTGTCGATCTCGAGAATCTCGACGGGATCTTCCTTCTCGAGCTTGAATTTGTTGACGCCGACGATGACATCGCGACCGGAGTCTATGCGCGCCTGCTTCTCGGCGGCACTCGCCTCGATGCGCAGTTTCGCCCAGCCGCTCTCGACGGCGCGCGTCATGCCGCCCAGGGCGTCGACTTCTTCAATGATCGCCCAGGCCTTGTCGGCCATGTCCTGCGTCAGCTTTTCCATCATGTAGCTGCCAGCCCAGGGATCGACCACCTTGGTGATCTGCGATTCTTCTTGCAGGATGAGTTGTGTGTTGCGCGCGATGCGCGCACTGAATTCGGTCGGCAGGGCGATCGCTTCGTCAAAAGAGTTGGTGTGCAGGCTCTGCGTGCCGCCGAACACCGCGGCCATCGCCTCGATGGTGGTGCGCACGATGTTGTTGTACGGATCCTGCTCGGTCAGGCTCCAGCCAGAGGTCTGACAATGCGTACGCAGCATCAGGCTCTTCGGATTCTTTGCCCCGAAGCCGGACATGATCTTCCACCACAGGAGACGCGCTGCACGCATCTTGGCGATCTCGAGATAGAAGTTCATGCCGATCGCCCAGAAGAAACTCAAGCGTCCGGCGAACTCATCGACATCGAGACCCTTGGCGATCGCGGTCTTCACGTATTCTTTGCCGTCGGCCAGCGTGAAGGCAAGCTCGAGCGCCTGATTCGCACCCGCCTCTTGCATGTGATAACCGGAGATCGAGATCGAGTTGAACTTCGGCATCTGCCGGGCGGTGTACTCGATGATGTCGCCCACAATCCGCATCGATGGCTCGGGCGGATAGATGTAGGTATTGCGCACCATGAATTCTTTGAGGATGTCGTTCTGGATGGTGCCAGAGAGCTGATCCTGGCGAACACCCTGCTCCTCGGCAGCCACCACATACGCCGCAAGCACCGGCAGCACCGCACCGTTCATGGTCATCGACACCGAGACCTTGTCGAGCGGGATTTGGTCGAACAGGATCTTCATGTCCTCGACCGAATCGATTGCCACCCCCGCTTTGCCGACGTCGCCGCGTACGCGCGGGTGATCGCTGTCGTAGCCGCGGTGGGTCGCAAGGTCGAAGGCCACCGAGACACCCTGACCGCCCGCTGCCAGCGACTTGCGGTAGAAGGCGTTCGAGGCTTCGGCGGTCGAGAAGCCGGCGTACTGACGGATGGTCCACGGACGCACCGCATACATCGTCGCCTGCGGACCACGCAAGAAGGGGGCGAAGCCCGGCAGCGTGTCGGTGTGCGGCAGTCCGGCGAGGTCCGCCGCGGTGTAGAGCGGCTTGACCTCCAAGCCTTCCGGAGTCTTCCAGGTCAGCTTGGAAAGGTCGCCGCCCGGAGCGGATTTGGCCGCCGCTTTCTCCCAGTGGGGGAGCGCCTTGGAGTCGAGGATATCGTCGTTCGCCATGCGAGTTCCCAGGCCAGCGGTATGCCGCCGGACGGACCCGGGCCTCCCTGCCAAAAACGCCAGTCTAGCAAGGGGTTACCCCCCAGTGGGGGGCCGCAGCGGCCCCGCGACCGCTGGAAGGCGGTCAGGGGCTGTTGACGGGCTCGGCCAGCTTCGCCCAGCCGGGGTAGTCGCCCTCAAGATGCTTGAGATTGGTGTAGCCCGCGCTGCGCAGCGCCGCGATGGCTGCGGAGGCGCGACGGCCTGTGCCGCAGTAGAGAATGATCTCGGCGTCCTTGGCCGCGGTCACCGAGCTGGCCGGGTTCGCGAGGATGTCGGTGTGCGCGACATTGACCGCCCCCTCCACATGCCCGGCGGCAAACTCATCCGCCCGGCGTACATCGAGTACCACTGGTTTGGGACCGGCACCCTGCAAGCGACCCTGGAGCTCCGCGGGCACCACCGCCGGGACCGGGCGCTGCGGGACCTTCACGAGCTTGGTCATGTCGTAGCCCATGTCGGCGACTTTCTTGACGAGCTCGGCGTACCGCGCGTCATCGATGGTCGGCGTGCGCGCCATGATCCAGACGTAATCGCGGGCACTGCGCGCGATGATGGTCTCGGTATAGCCGGCATCGACATGCGAGATCACGTACTCGGCCTTGATCGGCCAGATGAACTGCATGCCCCAGATGGCGTTATTGGTGTCTGGGATCACGAAACCTTTGGGCTCCATGCGCTTCGCCGGACCATCAAACGCCCCCTTGTTGAAGGTGAAGGTCGTGCGGATCGTGCCGTCCGGTGCGAGTTCGTAGGATTCGATGGCGTTATAGATGTCCTTCTCGATGAAGGTCGGGATCACGCCGATCACGTACCAGGGTCCCATGAAACGCGGCAGGTCGACCGAGGTGACCACGGGCACCGTGACTTTCTGCGGCGATACGCCACAGGCCGTGAGCAAGCTCGCGAGCAGCGCCGTCAACGCAAGCCGCAGCGAACGCGGGGTGACTCGGTTATTCATGCAGGCGCTCCTTGTTACAAAAAAATCAAGCAACGAAAATCATTCGGCGATGTACCACTTGCCGTCGACGCGCTCGAGTACATAGCGATCATAGGGCAGCCCTTGACCCTCGACATCGTAGACCGCGCGGTTGCCGCCCGCCTCGAAAGACGGCGCCGAGCGGCGCACGATGCGCAGCGCGGCGATCAGCAGTTCGCGGCTGGCGATGCTGCGGTTGCAGCTAGCCACCAACGTATCGAGCGTTCGACCGGAGAGCGTACGCCGCAGTTCCGGGCTCAGGTATTCGCGGTAATACCGATCGCACTTGCCCTCGACCAGCACTCGCTCGGCCTGTTCGAGCAGGGTGATGATCTCTGGCGGATTACGCGTTGGCGCTGCAACGGCAGACGATGCGGTCGAACCCCCCGAGGACGCGACGGCACCTCCCGAGGAGGCGCTTGTGGACGCACCTGTGGAAGCGCCTGCAGGCACGCTGACCGAAGCGGCTGCGAGCCCGATGCCGCTCGCACCACCGCGGCTTCGGCCGGCCAGCAGATCATCGATCTGTGCCTCGAGCTCGAGCGGTATCGCCGCTTTCCACTCCCGACCGTAGGGCAGCAGAGTGACAAGTTCGACCACCTCCACCCGACCCCGCTCGCGAGGCTGACGGCCCTTGAGGAGCACGTGCACGAAATTGCCGTCGCGCACCGCCGTCAAACCGTCCAGTTTTTCGTAGACCCGGGTGCGCACGCTGAGGCGACGCGCCAGCGTGCGAAACAGGTTCACGCTGGTCAGTCGCTCGATCTCGCCGAGCGGCATGGCATCACCGAAGAGTCGCAGGCGCAGCGCGGATTCGCCGCGCGCCGCCTCGTCGCGCAGTTTTTGCACGATCATGATGCGCAGTCGATCGAGTTCGGTCGGGTGGATGGCGAAGGCGACTGCCTGTGCATCCCCCGCCGCGACTGCAGCGAGGTATTCGCCAGCCGCGCGCTCCTGCGCGCCACTCACTGTCTCTGCGGCACGCACAGGCGCAGCAAGCGACAGCAGCAAGCCTGCGCTCAAGAGCGCAGCGCGGGTGTATCGCCAAAGAAATCCTTGGTGTTTGTCGATGTCCGCCAAAGATCTCACGCCTCGCGACTCGCCCGCGCATAACCGAAATGCAAACCCGCGACGCGCGCCAGCAATACCAACACGAGATAGGCCACCATCGACATCAAAAGACCCCAGAGTCCCGAGGCGATCCAGGGCGGAGTGAATCCATAAGCGGCAATCACGCCGATCGCAAATGACAGTACGGCGAGTGGATTCCAGGCCGGAAGCTTGTCGAGCAGGCTTGTGTCGTAGCGCCTGCGACTGAAGACGTAATAATCGATGATGATGGGACCAATGAGCGGTGGCACGAGATTGGCGATCTGGTTGATCCAGTCCATGAAATGCTGATAGATGCCGAGACCGAGAATGGTGCCCAAGGTTCCGCAGATGACGATGGTCACGCGCGTCGGCAGACGAAACACGCTCGCCGTCTGGATCGACGGCAGATAAAGATTGGTATCGCCCGTCGTCCACAACGCGAGACTCATCGACACAAGCCCGAGCAGCGCGATCAGCGGTCCGGCGGTACGCAGATAAGCGCTGAAATCGAAACTGCCCGAGACGATGCCGCCCATCGCGCCGATGACCTGCAAGAAGATCTGCGTCACCACGAGCACGATGAACGGGATGGCGATCGCCACCCAGGCCTTGCGTGCGAAGCGGGTGTATTCGGCCATCACCACACCACCCACGATCCAGGAACCGATCACGATGTTGATCGCCTGCACGTCGGTCAGCGGCTGCTGTGTCGCCGAGGTCGATGAGAGCGCGAGAAACGCGTCCCAGCCACCGGCACGGTCGATGTTGAACCACGCCGCGTAGAGACCCACCAACGCCAACACTACGGTCGAGGGGACGGCAACACGCTCGAGACCTTTGACGCCGAAGTAGGTGGTGGTCGTGTAGAGCACGCCGGCGAAGAGCGCGATGGGAATGAACCACGGACTATCGAAGCTGCCCGCCCAGGTGAGACCGAAGGCGCCAACCACGATGCCCTGCCAACCTATGGTGAGCGCCGCAAGAAACAACACGGGCAGATACGCACCGGCGTTGCCGTAGGTCAGTCGATACAGCAGCCCGCTATTGCAGGCGGTCTGGTAGCCCATGTACCCGACCAGCGCACCGACGACGAAGTTGATCAGGTTACCCCAGACCGCGTTGCGCACGAGATCGGCGAAAGGCAAGCCAGCGCCAAGCGAGCTGCCGACGAAGAGCCCTGTGACGAGAAACCCCCAACCGAAAGCCAGCGTCAGCAAAGGCAGCGTATCGCGTCGCTGTTCGGCGCGCAGCGGCGCATGCGGATTATCGGCGCTGCCGGCTTCTTCGCGCGCATCGAGCTTGAACCACTTCGAGACTTTCGACATGACTCCCCCCTCCCGAGACGACGTCGTTCGCGTCGTTACTTGTTGTCGTGTTGCGTCGATCGGTCGTGGCGCCGGCCGAGCAGCCAGCCGTTGATCGCCCAGGCCGCGGCGATGCCGGCACCGATCACCGCCGCCCCTGCGGGCGATGCGCCGATCGCATCGAGGGCGCTCTTGGCCTGCGCGCCAACATAGTCCGCTGCCCGATACACCGGCACGTCAATGAAATTTTTGGCCTTGTACTTGGCCTCGGTGTCGAGTGAGCCCCAGAGCATCTCGCGGCCCGGACGGATGAAGGCATACTCACCCCAGCGACGCAGCACGAGCAGCGCGGCGATCATGCCGAAGACGTTCAGCATGGCGAGCAACATGAAGCCGCCGATCATGATGACCGGCACAAAGGTCAGCAGCGTACGCACCCCGAGCCGCGAAGCGATGCGTCCCGTGAGAAAAAGCTGCGAAAAGATGGTCAGGGACTGCACCACGAAATCGATGGTGGCGAATACCTCGGTGCGGCGCGTGGTGTCGGTGAAGGTTTCGCTGACGATGCGCAGCTGCTCAAAATAAAGAAAGGTGTTCACCGCCGACAGCAGAACGACGAAGCTCGCGATGCCGAGGAGATAAGGTGAGCGCAGCACGATAGCGATGCCAGCGAAGGGATTGCCACCGAGACCCTCGTCGTTCGCCTTGGCGGCGGCAGCGTCGCCCGTTGTGCCGGCCGCTGCCGCCGTGGCTAGACGGTCCCGATTCCAGATGCCGATGAGAATGCGTTGGCAAAAAATCGCGCCGAAAAAGCCTGCCGTGGCGAGATACAGCACGCCGGAATTGCCGATCGACTCCACCGCAAGTCGCGCCGTGAGCGGCCCCACCAGCGCACCGAGCGTACCGCCCGCGGCGATGAATCCGAACAGACGTTTGGCCTGTTCGCCATCGAACATCTCGAGCAGAAAGCTCCAGAACACCGAGACCAGCATCAGGTTGAGTACGCTGATCCAGACGTAGAAAAAAGCGCCGACCTGAAGATTGCTCTCATCGAGTCCAAGGTATGAACCGATGACCGCCAGAATCACGGCGACCGCAGCATAGGTCCAGGGAAGCAGGACACTGCGCCGCATGCGCGCGACCAACCAGCCCCAGAGCGGCACGATGGCAATGGAAAAAAGCGCGGTATATAGCCAAAGATCCGCCACGCGCTCCCGACCGAGCAATGTTGCCACGGTCTCGCGGACGGGGCGGACGGCGAAGTAGCTGCCAAGTACAAAGAAAAAGAGGCAGAACGCCGCGATGACTGCCGCCGTCTCGCGCGGCTCGACCCGGGCAAAGCGCGCGAGCTGCCGCTGCAGGAGTCGGTTGTCAGCGTGCATCGGTCTTCAGCCCCGCGAAAATCGCATTCAGATCGCTGCGGACAACGCTCTTGTCCGAGACCAGCTCGAAGGTTTTGCCCTGCGCGCTCTGGTTGCCGAGCGCTGCGAGCGCGACCGTGGCGACATCGGCGCGCGGAATGCTGCCTTGATTGCGCAGATCGTCACCCTGAAATGCCTTCACACCGGCCTCGCCCCCCGCGGTATTGAGCAATCCCCCGGGTCGAACCACGGTGTAAGGCACCCCGGAAGCGCGCAAGGCATCCTCGCCCTTGAGCTTCCAAACGAGGATGTTGCCGAACATCTTGTTGAGCTGATGATCGGGATGGGTCACGCCCATCGAGGAGACCAGCACGAACTGTTTGACCGCCGTTTTCGCCGCCGCCTCGGCGAGCAGTCGCACGCCGTGGTAATCGACTCGCTCCGGCGTGTTCTGCGGATCGTTGCGCACGTTCGAACCGAGCGCCGAGACGACGTAGTCCGCGCCCTTGACCGCCGCCTCGATGCCATCGCCCGTGCGCACATCGCCCACGAAATATTGCACCGAATCGCCGAGCACGGCCCGCGCCCTCGGTTCATCGCGCACGAAAGCGCGCACGGCGTAACCGCGAGTCTGCGCCTGCCGCACGACCTCGCGTCCGGTGCCGCCGGTCGCCCCTATCACCAGCACCGTCTGCGCGCCGGCGGCCACCAGCGGCATGGCGGTCAGGAGCACCCACAGCGACGCTCTGGTTGCCCAGCGGCCAAAGAATTCACGAATATTCATTGAATCACTCCTCGGACGCAGCACCGACTCTGCGCATGGTCATGGTCGACAGATCCAGCCGACTTCCCGGAATCGGCATGAAAACCCGAGCACCTTGCCGTTCCAGTGCCTGACGCAAGGCATTGGCAGGCTCCCACTCGCCGTGCACCAGCGCAACAGCTGGCGCACCCGCAAAGGAACCGTACCACCGTAGCAAATCCGCCTGATCGCCGTGAGCCGACAGCCCGCCTACCGTATGCACCTTGGCCGCGGGGCGGATGAGTTGGCCGTGAATCCTGACCTGCGGGGCCCGCTCCACGAGCGCACGACCCAGCGTCCCCGGGGCCTGAAAACCCGTGATCATCACGTGACACTCGGGCCGCTCCAGGTTGTGCAGGAAGTGATGCAGGATGCGACCGCCATTGCACATGCCGCTACCGGCGATGATGAAAGCGCGACTGCGTCGGTCGTTGATGGCTCGCGACTCGGTGGCGGTGTGACAGAGACAAAGATTCGGCAGTACCGGCATGGCCTCGAAACTCGACCGCAGGTGACGCGCCTCCTCGTCCATGCGATCGACATGAGACCAATAGACCCGGCTTGCCTCGATGGCCATGGGACTGTCGAGGAAGATTTTCCAGTGCTGCAGGCCCCACGCCTCGAAGTGGGTGCCGAGCAGATAAAGGATTTCCTGACTGCGTCCCACCGCGAACGCCGGCACGAGAATATTGCCGCCGTCACGATCCGCCGCGGCGATGATCTCGCCGATCTCGCGCAGCGTATCGACGCGGTCACGATGACGCCGATCACCGTAGGTGCTCTCCATGATGACGAGATCCGCAGCCTCGAAGCGGTGCGGATCCTGCAGGATGGGCGAATCGTATTGACCGAGATCGCCGCTGAAGACGAGGCGTCGGTCGACCCCTGCCTCGGTGCACTCGAGTTCGATGCTGCTCGAGCCGAGGATATGTCCCGCGTCACGCAAACGTACGGTGATGCCGGGTAGCACCGGATGGGCGGTGTCGTAGCGAAGCACGCGTAGCTGCTTGAGCGTGCGTTCCACGTCCTCTTTGGTGAAGAGCGGCTGCTCGGCAGGCTCGTCGGCATCGTGGTCGCGGCTGCGGCGCTCCGCTTCGCGGGCGGCCAGCTGAGCGGAGTCATGCAGAAGAATGGGCAACAAATCCCGACAGGCCGCGTTCGTGTAGATCGGACCACGAAAGCCGCGTTTGACGAGCAGCGGCAAACGCCCGCAATGATCGATGTGGGCATGGCTCAGCAACACCGCATCGATCTCGCCGATGGCGAACGGAAAATCCAGACGATTACGGCGCGATGCATCACGCCCGCCCTGCACCATCCCGCAATCGAGCAGCACCGTCTGTCTGCCGACACGCAGAACGTGACAGGAACCGGTCACCTCGCCCGCCGCACCGAAGAATTCGATCTCCAAGCTCGACCTCTCGCCCTGCCAACTTGGGTATAGTCTGCCGGACGTGCGCATGGTAACCGGAGAACGCCCGTGATCAGCCTGAAAGTAAATGGCGTGGAAAGACAAGTCGATGCCGATCCCGATATGCCCCTGCTGTGGGCCCTGCGTGATCTGCTGAAGCTCACCGGAACCAAATACGGTTGCGGCATCGCGCAATGTGGCGCCTGCACCGTACATCTCGACGGTCAACCCATCCGCTCCTGTGTGACGCCGATATCCGCCGTGGGCACCGCCGAGATCCGCACCATCGAAGGACTCTCAGGCGATGCCGCGACGCACCCGGTACAGCGCGCCTGGCTCGAACTCGACGTGGTGCAGTGTGGCTATTGTCAGTCCGGGCAGGTGATGGCGGCTGCGGCACTGATCGAACAAAACGCCGCGCCGACCGATGCCGACATCGATGCGGCCATGAACGGCAACATCTGCCGCTGCGGCACCTACCCGCGCATCCGCGCTGCCGTAAAACGCGCCGCCGAGCTCAAGCGCGGGGGCGAGTCGGCATGAGTCAGGAAGCGGAAACCCACACCGGTCGTCGCCATTTCCTGATCGGTGCCGGCGTGGTGGCCGGCGGTCTGGTCGCTGGCAGTCTGCTGCGTCCCTACCTCACTGGCGGTCGCAACGCGAGCGCGCCCAAGGAATTCAAGCCGCATGCGTTCGTGCGCATTTCCTCCGATGACAGCGTCACCGTCATCATCGGCAAGAGCGAAATGGGTCAAGGGATCTACACCGGTCTGCCGATGATCCTCGCCGAAGAACTCGATTTCGATCCGCAACGTCTCAAGGTCGAGTTTGCCCCGGTCGACCCGGTGTTCAACCATCCGTTTCTGCCCGCCCAGTTCACTGGCGGCAGCATGAGCACGATGACGACCTACAACTCGCTGCGGCAGGTGGGCGCCACCGCGCGCGCCATGTTGGTGACCGCTGCGGCGGCACGCTGGGAGGTCGATCCCGGCACCCTGCGCACCGAGAACGGTCAGGTCATCGACGCCCGTGGCCGAAAATTATCCTATGGCGATCTCGTCGAAGCAGCCTCGCTGCTGCCGGTACCCGCCAAAGAAAACGTTCCGCTCAAGGATCGCAAGGATTTCCGCTACATCGGCAAGCCGCAGCAACGACTCGATGGCCGCATAAAGGTCACCGGCGGCGCAATCTTCGGCATCGATGTCAATCTGCCCGACATGCTCACGGCCGTGGTGGCGAGGCCCGGCGTGTTCGGCGCGACCGTGCGCTCTTTCGATGCCACGCAAGCCAAAGCCGTGCCGGGCGTGGTCGATGTCAAGCAAGTGCCGAGTGGCATCGCCGTCATCGCCAATCACACCTGGGCAGCACTCAAGGGACGCGAAGCGCTGCAAATCGAATGGGACGATGCCGCGGGACGCAACGAGTCGACCGAGACGCTGCGCAAGCAGTGGCAAGCGCTCGCTGCCAAGCCCGGGCTCGTCGGCAAGAACGAAGGTGATGTGCGGCGCGTCCTCGCGGCCTCCGCCAAACGCCTCGACGTCGAATACGAACTGCCCTATCTGGCGCATGCCTGCATGGAACCGATGAACGGCGTGGCGCACGTCACCGCCGAAGGCTGTGAACTTTGGCTGCCGACGCAGGGGCAGTCGCAGGATGCGCAACTCGTCGCTGCGGCACTCGGTATCGATCCCGCCAACGTCAAGGTTCACACCACATTCCTCGGCGGTGGCTTCGGTCGTCGCGCCAGCGGCAATTCGGACTTCGCCGTCGAGGCGGCTCAGGTCGCCAACGGTGTCGGTCGCCCCGTCAAGGTGGTGTGGACTCGCGAAGACGATATGCGCGGCGGCATGTATCGACCCTTCAGCATCAGTCGGGTGCGCGCCGCGATTGGCGCCGATGGCCTGCCCGCCGCCTACCATCACACCCATGTCGGCAAGCCGGTGCTGGCCAATACCGCCTTCGGCAAGTCCATGGGTAAGGACACGGTCGATCCCTCGAGCATCGAGGGTGCGGCCGACATGCCTTACTACATCCCCAATCTCAGAGTCGAAGTCCACAACACCACCGAGCGTGTCACCAATCTTTGGTGGCGATCGGTTGGTCACTCGATCAACGGTTTCGTGGTCAATGGCGTGCTCGATGAACTCGCCGAACTTGCCGGTCGTGACCCCTATGAATACCGCCGCGCACTGCTCGCCGGCAAACCGCGCCACCTCGCGGTGCTCGATGCCGCAGCAGAACTCGCCGGTTGGGGCAAACCGCTACCCGCCGGTCATCACCGGGGTATTGCGCTGCAAGAAAGCTTCAACAGCATCGTCGCGCAGGTCGCCGAGGTCTCGGTAAACGGCAGCGAAGTTCGTGTGCACCGCGTGAGTTGTGCGGTCGACTGCGGCCTCGCCATCAATCCCGATCAAGTGGTCGCGCAGATGGAAAGCGGCATCATCTATGGTCTGTCGGCGGCGCTCGTCGGCGAGATCACCATCCGCGACGGCGCTGCAGTGCAGGGCAACTTCGACGATTACCCGGTACTGCGTCAGGCAGCGACGCCGGTCATCGATGTGCGCATCGTGCCGAGCGACGGCCCGATCGGCGGCATCGGCGAACCCGGCACACCGCCGATCGCCCCAGCGGTGTGCGGCGCCGTGTACGCCGCCACCGGCAACCGGATCCGCAGGCTGCCGCTCAGCGCCTCGCTGGCCCCTCAGCGGGCGGCGGCGCCCGTCTCGAGATAATCGAGCGCGAGGTTGGCAAAAGCGCGAGCGGCGAGCGGAATCGCCGCCTCGTCCACCATGAAAAGCGGCGAGTGGTTCGAGGCGGCAGTCAACAAGCCGGGGCCAGGCGGCGTCACGCCAACAAAGAAAAAGAAGCTCGGTACCTTCTCGGCAAAGAAAGCAAAATCTTCGGCTCCGGTCACGAGCGGTACGCCGCGAACATTTTGTGCGCCGGCAACCCGCTGCAATGATGGCAGCACGCGTTCGGTGAGTGTCGGATCGTTGCGTACGACCGGATTACTGCCCGGATCAATCTCGAAGGTCGCCGTTGCACCGCTGGCTTCAGCCGTGTTCACCGCGAGTCGCTCGATGTTCTTCATGATCGTAGCGCGCTGCTGCGGATCGAAAGTGCGAATCGTGCCGATCATCTCGACCTCATCGGGCACGATGTTGTGGCGAATGCCGCCCTTGATCGCGCCAACCGTGACCACCGCAGGATTGGCCGTGATGTCGGTTTGACGACTCACCACGGTCTGCAAGGCATTGACGATTTGCGCAGAGACGACCACCGGATCAACGCCGCCCCAGGGACGTGCGCCATGGGTCTGTCGACCTTTGACGACAATGCGATAGGAGTCCGAGCCCGCCATCAACGGACCGCCGCGGTACCCGATCATGCCGGTCGGCATGTTGGCGAAGACGTGCAAACCGAACACCGCCTCGGGGCGATGACGCTCGAGAACGCCTTCCTTGATCATCAATGAAGCGCCACCTTCTTCGCCAACCGGTGCGCCCTCTTCCGCGGGCTGGAAGAAAAACACGATCGTGCCGGGAATCTCGGTCCTCATGCCTGCAAAGGCTTCGGCGATCCCCATCAGTACGGAGGTATGCACGTCATGGCCGCAGGCGTGCATCACACCCACGGTTTCGTTGCGGTATGTGGTGGTCACCCGCGAGCGAAACGGCAAGTCGTTCTGCTCGACCACCGGCAGCCCATCCATATCCGCGCGCAGTGCGATGGTCGGCCCCGGCTTGCCGCCCTTCAGCACGCCCACCACGCCGGTCTTGGCCACGCCAGTCTGCACTTCGAGACCGATTTTTTTGAGGTGCTCAGCGACGATTTTGGAGGTACGAAACTCCCTGTTGGAGAGCTCGGGATTCTGGTGGAGGTCGCGGCGCCACTCGATGATGCGCGGCTCTAGCTTGGCGAGTGCCGCATCCGCTTTTGTGCCGAGCTCGCCCGCTGCGGCGACCGGCATGAGCATGCTGCCGAGAACGAGAGCGCGAAGATGTCGTTTCATGCGAAGGCTCCTGAGTCAGACGAGACGGACCAGTTCGAAAACGCTGAGCGTGCCGCGACGCTCGCCGAGCGCGACGAAGCGTCCGTCGGGCGACCAGCGCAGGCAAGAAGGTTCGGAATCGGCAAGCTGTGCATCCAGTGCCGCGGACGACTTTCCGGGCAGCCAAAGCGACACGCGCCAGTCACGGCCACCACTCACCAAAAAATTGCCGTTCGGTTGGAAGGCAAGACATTCGATGCGGTCGGTATGCCCGCGCAGCTGCTGCGGCCGCGAACCCTCCGGACCCTTGCCACCGAAATCCCAGATCACCACTTGATCGTCAGCGGCCGTGGCGAGATAGCGTGAATCGCCACTCCACACGGTCTGCTCGACCTTGGCCGGGTAGCCGCGCATCTGCGAATCGCGGCCCGTGGACAGGTGCCAAAAGTGCACTGAACCATCCTGCGTGCCGGTCGCCAGAAAGCGGCCGTTCGGACTGAAGGCCGCAGTCAGGCACGGCGCATTCCATTTGTAGTGACGCAGTGGAAAGCGCGGCGGCTCGATGCGCTGCACGGCAAGACCACCATTGATTGCCGCGGCCAAATCACGTCCGGGTTTATCCCAACCGAGTGCCGCAATGGTGGCCTCGAGCGGTGCCAAGGTCGGCCCGGGCTCGAGCATGGGCGACCAGAGCGAGACCTGCTTGCCCGCGGCGGTGGCGAGCTGACTACCGTCGGGCGACCAGGCGAGGCTTTGCGTCCAACTCAGCGACGGTCGACGCTCGACGATTTTTTCGCCCTGCCCGTCGAACAGTACGAGCCGCGAATCCTGCCCGCTGCTGACGAAGTGCTCGCCGCGCGGCCTCCAGGCCACCGCCAGCGCGCCCATGCCATGCGTACCGATTTGCCGCGCCTCGAGCGCATCATCTTTGCGCGTCGCGAGATAGACGTTGCCCTCGCCTCCAGCGACGGCAAGCCGCGAAGTGTCGGGTGACCAAGCGATGTCGGCGACGTAGTCGTCGACCGTCACGCGACCGCGGAACTCGAGGATGGCGTTCGGCTGTTTCACGCGGCGAGACAGGAGTGGAAGCCGGCTTCGAGTTCCTGCCGATCGAGTTTGCGCCCGATGAACACCAGCGAATTCTGTCGCGGCACGCCGGCGGGCCAGGGACGCTCGAGCTGCCCGTCGAACATCATGTGTACGCCGTGAAAGACGTAGCGACGATCCTCGCCCTTGAGCGACAAGACGCCTTTCATGCGGAAGATGTCTTCGCCGCGGCTCTTCAGCAGGTAGGAGAGCCAATCATTGACCTTCTGTGCATCAAGCACACGCGGATCACTGATGCCGATCGAAGAAATCTCGCCATCATGATGATGCGAAGCAAAAGCCCGTTGTGCCGCAGCACGTATGCCATCGATGCGCAGATTGAATTCCGCCGGCGCATGTTCGCAGAACATGGCATAGGCACCCGCATGTGCAATATCGATGTCGAAGTGACTGCCCTCGTGACCGACGTCGATTCGGTAGAGACCCTGTCGAGGTTCGAGCGTCGCTCCGCAGTCCACGGCCAAAGAATCTTCGGCGAAGGCCCGCACCGCTGGCTCGATGGCCGCGGCCAGACCTTCGGGACTCGCCGCCGTCGCCGGAATGAGCACCAGACCGAGTCCACCTTCGTGTGCGTGTCCGTGGTGATCTTCATGGCCATGATGATGATCGTCGTGATGCGCGTGCGCATCACTGCCGCTGCGCAGCGTGAAGCGACCGGCCGGCAGCTCGTACACACCCGCCCACTCGAATGGATATTCGGGCTCGAGAAAAGTGGCGTCGACTGCAAGCGCACGCTGCAGATCGAAGGCACCTACGTCGAGCACTCGATCGATCGACACATCGGCGTTACGCGTGCGGAATACGCGGGCCGTACCATTGATGGCGCGCATCCGTCGCTCGATGCGCTCGAGCTCGGCCTCGCCCACGAGATCGGTTTTATTGAGCAGGATCACGTCGGCGAACGCCACCTGCTCGCCGGGCTCGTTCATCTCTTCGAGATGTTTTTCGATATGTCGCGCATCGACTACGGTGACGATCGCGTCGAGCAGAAACTGCTGCTTGAAATCGTCGTCAAGGAAAAATGTCTGCGCGACGGGGCCGGGGTCGGCCATGCCGGTGGTCTCGACAATGATGTAATCGAACTTGTCGCGACGCTTGAGCAGCTGCCCGAGGATTCGCAGCAAATCGCCGCGCACGGTGCAGCAAATGCAGCCATTGTTGGTTTCGAAGATTTCTTCCTCGGCGCCGATCACGAGCTGATGATCGACACCCACCTCGCCGAACTCGTTCTCGATCACGGCGATGCGCTTGCCGTGATTCTCGGAGAGGATGCGGTTGAGCAGCGTGGTTTTTCCCGACCCCAAGAATCCCGTCAGTACGGTGACGGGGACCCGATCCGTGGTAGCCATAGGGAACGCATGATAACGTACCGCATGGCCAAAGCCGGGCATGACCATGTCGGACACGATCACAGCGCGTGCATCGAAGAGGCGGTGCGCAATGCGGCGGACGTGTGCGCACGCCGGAACCTCAACCTCACGCCGATCCGCCGCCGTGTGCTCGAGATTGTCTGGCGCGCCCACGAACCGATCGGCGCTTACGACATCCTCGGCGAGCTGTCCAAGGAGCGCGACAAAGCTGCACCACCGACCGTCTATCGCGCGCTCGAGTTCCTGATGGATGCGGGTCTCGTGCATCGCATCGATTCGCTGAACGCATTCATCGGTTGCGATGAACCCGCCCGCACCCATGTCGCCCAATTTCTGGTCTGCCGCAAATGCCACCGGGTCGCCGAGATCGACGATCCGGCCATCAATCGCTTGCTCGCCGAAAAGTCGCTCGCGGTCGGCTTTCGCATCGAACCGACGTCGCTGGAGATCAAAGGTCTGTGCGGCGATTGCGAGGCTGCGACGGCCTGAATCTGTAGCGATCCGCGGTGGCGCAACAAACCGCGCTCAGCGTGCGGCCACCAGCCACACGCCGACCACCAGAAAAGCGATACCGAGCATACGCAGCGAAGTCACCGTCTGTTGCTGGAAGCCAAGCAGGCCGTAATGATCGACGATCACCGAGGCCACCATCTGCCCGGCAACCGTGAGGGCCAACAGCAGCAGTGCGCCGAGCCGCGGACCGGCAAAGGTGGCCAACGCCACATACGCCGCCCCGAACAAACCGCCGAACCACGCCCAGGCGGGCACCCCCGACAGCGCTTCACGTCCCGGCCACGGCTGACGCAGGAACAACAGCAACGTGATCAGCGCCAGCGTGCCGACCACGAAATTGACGAGCGCACCCATCGCCGCACCGCCGAGCGCACGGCTGACCGCCATGTTGAGGCCGACCTGGATGACGAGCCCGGCTCCCACGAGGAATGCAAACAGCATGGACAGAGATTGCATGGACTCAATTTCCTCGTGTGATGCCGTAGCGTGCCGCAATCCAGGCCCGCCCTCGACGGCTGCCGAGCAGGGTCAGAATGAGTCGCCAGAAAAGTCGCTTGCGCAACGGCACGGGGCGCGGCGGAATGACCGCGTACACCGCCGCTCCCACATCCTCGTGATGCACCGCGGAGCTTGCGCCAGTGGACCCCGTCTCGGTCGCGTGATTCGACATCCGGCCAGAATAGCGGTCTGCTCGTGCTCCGCGCTAGGCTTGTCGGCGGAGATCGGATGGTGAACGAAATCCCCCAACACAGCCGCGCACTCATCGCTCGCCTGCTTGAGGCGTACTGCGCGCGCATCTGCCCCCCCGCGGCCCGCAATGCAGTGTCGATCGGCTTTCGGCTCGATACCGATCATGTGGTGATTCACGAACTGAAGCGCATCTGCGGTGTGCCGGGGACGCGACAGGCTGCACCCGTTGCCCGTTTTCGCTATCGTTCTGCCACGGCCGACTGGACGCTGGATTATTTCTTTGAAGACGGCTGGCGACGTCACCGTACGTCGGCTTTCGGCTCGTCTTTCATCAATCTGTTACGCGAGTTCGATGCCGATCCGGATGGCCGCTTCTGGGGTCAGCTCGATGGCAAAAGCCTGCGCTGGTGCAGCGCGCGGGGTCGCTGCAGCGACTGCGACCTGCGCTACAAGCAGGTACTTGGCCTCGCAGCGCCGCTGCCGCAGCCGACAGAGCGGGCGGCATCCGAGCGGACGCTCACCGCGCCGTCAGTTCGACCTTGAGCAGCTGCGTGACCTCGCCGCGACGACGCAAGGCAGTCACGCTCGAGCCTGCGGCGTAGCCGCGCAGGATCGCCGCAAACTCCCCAAGACCCGCCACCGGCTTGCCATCGAGTTCGAGCAATACATCGCCCTCAACAAAACCTGCACGCGCTGCCGGGGAATCGGGCACGACGGACTCTGCGCGCACGCCGCTACCTTGGTGGGCGTAGTCCGGCACGAGGCCGAAGGACACGCGGCGGGCTGCCGCGTCGCCCGAAGCTGCGGCGGCTGACGCGGTGCCGGTGCCAGTGCCGGTGCTGACCGTCGCACTCGCCGACCGCATCGAGGCATCGATGGTGACCGTCAGCGGTTCCGGTCGCTGCACGAGATAACCGAGCGCCTCGCGCGCGACCGTAGCCACCTTGACGAGTCCGTCGGCATCGACCCGATCGGCCGTGTCGGTTGGACGGTGATAGTCGAGGTGGGCACTCGTGAAAAGCTGCACGGCCGGAATGCCGCGATCAATGAAGCTCTGCTGGTCAGAGGACTGCGCCGCGCCCGCGATATTGCGCACCGGGATACCGGTGGAAAAAGTGATGCCACGAAATACGTGCTGCCACTCGCTCGCCGATCCGGTGGCGAGTGCCGAAAGCTCACCCTTGCCGAGTCGACCCACGGTATCGAGATTGACCACGGCGCGAATACCGGCGAGCGGCCACGGTGAATTCCCCACGAAATACTTTGATCCCTGCAAACCCGCCTCCTCGCCAGCGAACGCAATGAATACAAGGGTGCGCGGCGGGGGCCCCGCTGCGCTGAATACCCGCGCAAGTTCGAGCAGCACGGCGACACCGCTCGCATTGTCGTCGGCTCCCGGATGAACCTGACCGATCTCGGCCATGCGCACACCCGGGCCGCTGCGACCGAGGTGATCGTAGTGAGCGGTGACGATAACGACTTCATCGGCGAAGCGCGGATCGTTGCCCGGCAATACGCCGATCACGTTGCGCAACTCGAGTGGCTGTCGGGCCCCTGAAGGAACGAACGAAAAACGCTGGAAGAACCCGTCGATCGCCGAGGCAGACCGACCGGTCGCTGCCGGAGTCTGCAGTTTCGCGGCCTGGAAAGCGTTCGCGACATGCACGGCGGCCGCCTCCAGACCTGCCGTCCCCATGCCGCGGCCTTCGCGCGCCGGATCAGCGAGCCAAGTAACGTCCTTCATCATCGCGGCCGCATCGAATACCGCAGGCAAACGCGCAAGTGGAGCGCGCTTGGCATAGCCCGAGACAGCGAGCGGCTGGTCGCGAGCCGTCGCGGCGCGCAAATCGAGATGCAAGGGGGAATCTGCGGTCGGCCACTCGCCTTTGGCATTGTTGGTGGCCTCAGCGCCGGCGAATCCAAGCCAGGAATATTTGCCGTAGTGGGGCAGCTTGCGCGCCACACTCTCTGCCGCGACCAGCGGATCGACGGTCACCCAACCGACCGCTCTGGCGGGATTCTGCGGATGCCGACGCACCACGACCAGCGAATGGCCGGCAAAGGGAACCCTGGTGCCGCCGGCATTAACACTCTGGTCATCCACCGCATACCCGAGGGCGGCATCACTCGAGAACAGTCGTGCCGCCCAAAGATTGTCGCGTCCGAACACCCAGACGGGACGATCATCCGGCAGTTTGCGCAGCGCTCGGTCCTCGACGATGGTGAAGGTCTGTGCGCCACCGCCACCCCAAAACGCGAGCATTCGTCGATACGCTGCGAGGATCTCGGGTGCTGCCGCTGCCGGCAAGACTGCGAGCACTTCCGGCTCGCCGAACAACTGACCGAGCGAGGGCGCGGTCTCCCGCGCATCAAGCAGTCGGAACAGATCAAACTCCGGATCGACCTCGAGACCGAGCGCGGCGGATTTCGCTTTGAACTCGAAACGCGTGACCGCTTCATCGCTCGTGACCTTGAAGGTTTCGACGCCCGCCTCAGTGCGCAGCACCATCGGCACCTCGAGCGCGAACGGCGCGTCTTTCTGTATCTGCCGCAATTCGCCGCGTACCGTGCCATCGGCAGTCACGGTCACGTTGGTCGCGCGTAACTCCGGCGCACCTGCCCGCCGCACCCACTGCGCCATGAACGGCGCAAGATCCTGTTGTGCCGCAGCGCCATGCGCGCGGGCCAGATCCTCGAAACCTGCACGACGACCGCGCTGCTCGCGATAAAAGCGCTGTAGTCCACGGACGTAAGCGTCATCGCCAACGCGCTGCCGCAGCATATGAAAAGTCATCAGTGCCTTGCCGTATCCCACCGCCTCGGTGGCGGGGCTGTGCCGCGATCGAAACTCGTTCAACGGGAAATCGCGCGCCTCTTTGACGAAGTCGCGATATTTTTTGAGTGTGTCGCGGCGATACTCTGCGCTCTGCCCGGTCTGTTCCTTGTAGAGGTGATCTGCGAGGTAGGCCGTCAGGCCTTCGCACCAGTTACCGCTCGCATAATCGACGAACACGCCGTTGCCCCACCAGTTGTGCAGCACTTCGTGCGGATAAGACGAAGTGAGAATGAAGGGGAAGCGAATGATCTGCGGACCGAGCAAGGTGAAACTCGGCATGCCGTAACCGGTCTCCCAAAAATTCTCGACCAGTGCGAACTTGTCGTAGGGATAGGGGCCTATCAGCGTCCGGTACATCTCGAGATTACGCGCGGTGGACTCGAGATACTTTGCCGCCAGCGCATCGTCTGCCTTGCGCAGATACACTTCGGCGGTGACCGCGCCGGCCTGCCGCGCATAGCGGGTCAGCGGTCCGCCCACGATGTGCAACTCGTCGACCGGCGTGCGTAGCGTCCAGCGCGCGAGATTCCGCGCCGCGTTGCCGTCACCCGCCGTACCACTGCCCGGACTGATCAGCTGCCAACCCTGCGGCGCCGTCGCGGACAAATCAAAGGTGAAGAGCGTCTCGCCGAGCCACGGATACCAGAGCGTACTGCCGGCGAGATAGACGCCTTTTTCATTGATGGTGCCAGCCGTTTCGCTGAAGCCGCGGGCGTATTCCTGACCTGGCGTATCGAAACCGAAATCGACCCGGCCGCGATAGCGCAAACGGATGGAGCGCTCACCGGGCGCGAGCTGTACCCGATAACGAGCGGCGCGCCCGGAAGCGGTAATGGCCGTCGCCGAACCGTTGATTCCGGTAAACGTGCGGGTTCCGTCGTCAGGCAAGCGCGTCGCGGCAGGCGAGGACTCGACGACCTCGAGGGAAGCGGCGAGCAGAAACTCGAGAGGTTGGCCGCCGCTGCCCTCGGGCAGGCGAAGCTCGAGCTGCACGTCGAGTTCACGGCTCTCGGGAGTGATCGCCGCGTCGAGCTGATAATGCGGCAACGCTGGCGCGGTCGCAGTGGCGCGGCCCTCCGTCGCACGACCGTCCGTTACACTCAGCAGCAAAAAAAACAGCGTGAACGCCGCGACGCCAAAGAACCCGGTCGAACGAAGAGTCAAGGGTTGCGGCGGAAATGCAGCGGTAGTGTCAGCGTTTCGCCATTGCGCTCGATCGACAGCGTGGCCGTGTCGCCCCATCGGTAGTCCCCCAGCTTGCGTTGCAGCGTGGCGCTGCCGTCGATGCGTACGTCATCGAGACGGCGCAATACATCCCCCACTCGAACCCCGGCTGCCGCCGCGCTCGAGCGTTCCTCGACATGAATGACCTGCGAGGGCTCCTTGCCGATCCGCCCCATCAGTGACACGCCGAGTACGGGCAGCGTGGGTTGGGCCGTCTGCGGCACACCCCAAAGAAATTGCGCGTACGCTGCGCTGACTTTCTTCGGCGCGACACTTTTTGCCTGCGGAGGCACCGTCACCGGAATGAGCGAGGCGATACCGCCTGTGAAGCCGCCCGCCAACTGGCGCGCGGCCCCCAAATCGTAGGCGACATGTCCGGCACCGATCAGCACCACGACGATCTCGCGAGGATCCGCGGGCTTCGACAAGGCTTCGCCCGCCTGCCAACCCATCGCAGCATCCCAAGTGACCTGCGCGAGATAGAGACGTTCTTGATCCTCGGGACTCAAGCGTGAATGCAGTGCATCCTCGGGATCGAAATACGAACGGACCACAGCACGGTGCTCGCTGCTCGACAGATCGATCGTCGGCGGCAGGCGCTTGCGCAGCTCCGGCGCAAGGCTGCTGAAGCCGCCCGATGCGCGTACGGCGCGCACCACCTCGCGCGGTGCGTTCAAGCCGACGAGGCGCAAGCGGGTGTCGCGGGCAAAGAAAAAAATGTCGCGATAGTGTCCCCAGTGATGCGACCAGACCTCGTACCACCGGGATTCATCGAGGAAGCGCTGCTCGTCGAGTTCGCCCCGGCTCCAACGATCGAGCACTGGGTTGTCGCCCCAGGGAAACATCTCGAGGCCGATGATCACCTTGCGCCCCGCCGCCTGCAGCGCCTCGATGGCACGCAACTGCACGCGGTGAAACTCGCCGTTGGTGTGTTCCTCGCCGATGAAGAGGACGCGCGTGGACTCGAGACGCTTGACGAACTCGGCGGTGCTGATCGTCTCGCGCCGCCGCGTATCGACGATGCCATCGAGTACCGGCTCGACGGTCAGCGCTCGTCGCGCCGGGTCGCCCACCTGCAGATGCTCGGGGCCGACGTATTCCGAGTCGCCCGAGTGCGCCTGCCCGCCGGTCAGCAGACCGGCGAGCAGTGCCATCGGTAGCCACGCACTCCGCACCCGAACGGTGAGGCAGGCGGCGGACACGGTCAGAAGTTGTAGCGTAAGGTCAGACCGTAGGTCGTTCGGCGCGGGTGCGAGACGCTGTAGCGGAACGGAAAGAACGTGCCCCCAGTGTTCACGCCGCTTGGCAGCGTGTTGCTGAAATAGACGTCGCGGAACGCGCCAGTCGGTGCGTCCTCATCCGTCAGATTTCGACCCCAGAGTTCGAGCGAGAACGAGTCGCTGCGCACGCCGAGCGAGGCATTCACGTTGGTCGACGCCGGTACGATGGTCTGGTTGGACGCGTCGGCGAACTGTTTGCCACGATGAGCCACATCGCCGCGCAGGAAGAACTCCCGATCCGAACCCACGTCGCGCGAGAACTGGAAGCCTGCATTCGCCTGAACCTTGGAGGTACGCAGGATCTGATTCCCCGAGACCTCGCCCGAAGGGGCAAAGGTTGGAAAATCGATGAAGCTGTCAACCCTCGCCTTGTCGTACTTCGGGTCGGCGTAGGACGCACCGAGATTCAGGTCGAGGCCACGCGCCACGCGCGCCACCAGCGAGAACTCGACGCCCTGCACGCTGGCATCACCGCCATTCACGTTGACACCGGTCGGCGTGACGATGTCCTGACCGTTGATGCTCGAAACCACCTGCGGGATCACGATGTCGGACCAGTCGAGGTAATAGAGATCAAGCTCGACAGCAACACGCCGATCCATCAGCTCCGCTTTGACGCCGAGTTCGTAGCTCATCAAGGTCTCGGCATCGAACGAGCCCGGCAGGGTCACATCGACCGTCGGATTGGTGACGAGACGCACCGTCGTCGGATCAAAGTCACCGGCTTTTTCGGAGTGCGCCACGCCCGCGAAGTACGTGATGTTCTCTGCAGGCTTGTAGCGCAGGCTGGTACGCCAGCTGAGCAGCTCCCAGTTGTCCTTGCCGTTTGAGCCCGTGCGCTTGTCGAGGAACGAACGCTCTTCATCGGTGTAGCGCGCATCGACCGAGCCTGTGAGTTGATCATTGAAATCGTACTCGAGCGCCGCGAACACCGAAGGCGCCGATGCCTTGTCGATGATCAATTGGTCGAAGCGAGCACCGCCCACGGGATCATTGAACCACGGCAAGAACGCCGCGTTGCCTGCGCCCGGAGCGAAGTCAACGAACGTCGTTGGTCCGAGTGCCGTGCAGGCAAGACAGAACGAGAAAAAATCCGCCGGCAGCTTTTGCGTGGCGATCACGCCATCGACACCACCCCCCGACTCGTTGTCGTAGTAGTAAGCGCCAAAGGAGTAGCGCAAGGCCTGCTCGCGATCGCTCGCGAAGCGGATTTCCTGGCTGTATTCCTCGGTCTTGTCGACACCGCCGATCTGCAGCAGTCCGGTGGTGAAGGTCTTACGTGGGCCGCTGGTGGCGCCGAGACCCGGGACGTTGCGGATCGGCGTCGGCTGATACGTGAAAATCACGGTCTCGCCGGAGTTGCGACTGCCGTCGACCAGAAAGCCCTGCGACACCTTGGAGTAGCCGGTGATCGCATCGAGCGTGCCGCCACCAACCTGCCAGCTAAGCTTGAGGTGTGTTCGGTTGATATGGCGTTTTTCGCCTGAGGCGCCAGGTACGGCGCTCAATGAATTCACGCCGACCGAAGGCAGCTCACCGCAATAATTGAGCAGGCGACTGGAGCGTGGTGCGGCCACACCGAGATTCTGGTCGCGCACGCGTCGATCTTCGCAATTGGCCACCACAGCGGTAGTCGGCGAATTATCCACATTGTCACTGGAAATGTAGGTACCGAGCTCCGCGCTGAAGGTGTCGGACGCTTCCCAGAACAGCGTGCCGTTGAAGGTGGAGAATTCGTAGCCGCCAATAGTCTCTCGCGTGCCACTGCCGGCGTATTGGTTGCGATATGAACCATCCCACTCGTCGCGCAGGAACGTGGCACGTCCCTTGAGTCCATTGCTGCCGAGCGGACCGCTCACGGTGAGCGAGGCGAGTCGCTTGCCGCGATTGCCGACGGTCACGGTGGCTTTCGACTTGGCGGTATCGCCCGGCTTCGCCGATACGTAGTTGATGGCGCCGCTGAACGCGTTGCGACCATAGAGTGCCGCCTGCGGCCCCTTGACCACCTCGATGCGCTCGAGATCGAGCTGATTGAAATTGATGCCTTCACGACCCGACACGTAGACGCCGTCAAAGAAAATAGCGGTGTTTAGCTCGCCGAAAATATCGATCGGCGCCACGCCGCGGATCACCGGTGCTGGCAAAAAGTCACCGATGACATTTGAGAACGTGAGGCCTGGAGTGAACGCCGCCACGTCATCGAGGTTGGTGATGCCGCGCGCCTGGATGGCGTCGGCCGTGAACGCCGTGATGGCGAGTGGCACGTTGATGAGTTGCTCGCTCGTCTTGCGTGCCGTGACCACGACCTCTTCGAGACCGAGGCCATCGTCCGCCTGTGCCCACACCACGCCCGATTGAGCTGCTGCCGTGGCGATAATCAAAGAAACGACCGCCCAAATGGGACGGCTACCCTGCTTGCAATTGACCATTGAGTGTTCCTCCCGAAGCTCCGCTATTGTTTTTTGGCGGTTGCTATGCGAAACCTACACCCGGGCGCAGGGATAATGAAAGTGTCGTCCCGGCATCGGCCCATAACCAGAACTCGCGATGCCCGACGTCGTTCATAGTCCGTAATTCGCGAATAAAATCAATGAGAACGGGGGTTTGTAGAATGAGAACAGTTCGCACTGATGCAACCATGGTCGCCCGCTTGATGGTCGCGAGCGGGATTTCCCTGCTTTGTGCGACGGCGATCGCCGCCGAATCTTTGTCTGCGGTGACGCCGCCCGCGGGTGCCAGCCTCTCGACACGAGCGAGCGAACTGCCGTCGTGGCAAATCCCCAATATCGGCGAAGCCGCCGAAGCCTATTACGGACCCGACAGCGAACATCTGATCGCCCAGGTCAAAAGTCCCCTCGCTGTCAAAAGTCCGCGCGGTCTTTCCGGCTTTCTCACCAAGACCTTCAAGGACGACGGCACCAACGAAGTGCTGATCAACAATGTTGGCTGGGACGGCTGTTCTTATTTCTTTCCCGACGGCAAGCGGGTGGTCTGGACGTCGATCCGCGACAACCTCAAGATGCCTCTCGGCAATTGGTCGGACTGGCGTAATTACCCGCAAGGCGCAGAACTCTATGTCTCCGATCGCGAAGGCAAGAATATCCAGCGCCTCACCAACAACCAGCAATACGAAGCCGAGGTCACCGTATCGCCGGATGGCAAGTGGATCGTTTTCGGCCGCATGACCAACGGCAACATGGATCTTTGGGTCATGAACTCCGATGGCAGCGGCGAGAAGCAGATCACCTTCACCGAAGACGATCAGGAAGGTGCGCCGTACTTTCTGCCGGACAACGAGACGATCCTGTTCCGTGCCTGGAAGGCCTCCGAATACGATCAAAAGCCGACGCCGATGACGATCTACACCATCAAGCGTGATGGCAGCAATCTGCAGCGCCGCACCTTCACCAACGACATGAACTGGGCGCCCTACCCGGCGCCCGACGGCGAACACTTCGTATTCGTGCGCGCCGAAACGCCGCGCAACTGGGAGGTCTACCTCGGGTACCTCGACGGCAAAACCCCGCCGAAGCGCATTACCTTTGATGATGGCTTCGATGGTTTTCCGGCAATCTCGCCGGATGGTCGCAAACTCGTCTGGACGAGCTCGCGCAGCGCCGGACCCAACGCAGGCTTCATGTCTGGCCTGCAGCTGCACGTCATGGACATCAGTTCGCTCGGTCTCGGACCAAAGAAATCGGCCGGCAAATAATTCGCCGAAAAATACCGCTCGAAGGAGAATCGTTGATCATGAAACGCAAGACGAACAAGCTGGATCGTCGTTCGCTGCTCACCGGTGCTGCAATGGCGAGTCTCGCCGCGGCAACGGGCGGCGGGGCCTCCAACCCTGCCGCAGCGCAAGCCGCGTCAGCGCCGGCAGCCGGCGCCACCTCGGGTATCGAGGTCGCCAAGCGCGGCCAGTACGCCAAGGTGGCACTCAAGCAGGACTTCATCAATGTCGCCGCAGTCCAGTCGCAGTTGTACTCGATCGACCTGCGTGATCAGACCAAGACCCTCAAGCGCAATCTGGATCGCGTGCTGCGGCTGATCGACCTTGCGCAGAACTCTCCCGAAGAATGGAACGGTGAGCGACGCTGGGGCTCAAAGGTCGATCTGATCGCGATGCACGAGTTCCCGGTGCAGGGATTTCAGCCTTGGAACCGCAAGGAACTCAATCGCATCGCCTTCGAGTTGCCGGGTCCGGAATCAGCGGCGATCGGTGAGCGCGCCAAGCGTTACGGTTGCTACATTTCCTGGGGATGCTACGCCAAAGAAAAAGACTGGCCGAATCATGTCATCAACATGTCGGTCCTCACAGGACCCGATGGCAACATCGTCAGCAAGCAATGGAAGGCACGCAACATCCTCGGTTTGTTCGGCGACGGCGCGTTGATCGGCACGACCGTGTACGACGTGCTCGATCGCTATGTCGAAATGTACGGCTGGGATGCCGTGCTGCCCGTGGCCCGCACCGATATCGGCAACATCGCCATCACTGCGGTGGGTGTCGAGCCGATGCTCTACACCTGTCTTGGCCTGAAGGGCGCAGAAATACTCGTTTTGTCGGTGACCGGCGGCAGCAACGCCGAATCTGCCATCGCCACCGCACGCAACAACCGGCTCTACACGCTCGGCGTGGGCAACGCGGTGTCGCCCAACAACATCGGCTTTCCGGAGTCCTCCGGCACGCGCGATGAAGGCACGGTGATCGTCGATCCGCGCGGCACAGTGCTCGCCGAAACCGACAATCATCACGAAGACATCATCACCGCGCGCATTCCGATCGCTGATTATCGCAAGACGCGTCGCGTGCAGGAGTTGCCGATGGCGCTGTTGCTGCCAGTGCTGCAGCAATACCAGCCGACCTTCCAACCGAACGCTTTCTTGGGCGACAAGCTGCCCGAGACCTATCAAGAAGCTGGCGATATCGTGCGTAAACGCATGGGCATGAAATAGAAGACTCATCGATGACCGAAAACGCTATCGCCACCGCCCTCGCCACCCTGCAAGCCAAGGTAGGCACCGAGGTACACCTCAGCGACTGGATGACCATCACTCAGGAGCGCATCAACGCCTTTGCCGGCGCCACCGACGATCACCAGTGGATCCACGTCGATGCAGAACGGGCTGCCAAAGAATCACCCTACGGCGCACCAATCGCCCATGGCTATCTCACCTTGTCGCTGCAGGTGCCGCTGCGCGGCCTTGTGGATGCCGCGAAGCCGATGGCCCCTGGCGTACGCAACGTCATCAACTACGGGCTGAACAAGCTGCGTTTTCCGAATGCCGTGCGTACTGGCGCAAAGATTCGCGGGCGCTTCACGCTGCTTGCCGTCGAGCAGGTTGCGCCCAACGTGCTGCAGGTCACCGAGCAGTACACCGCCGAGATCGAAGGCGCGCCCAAGCCCGCCTGCATTGCCGAAAGCGTGATGCGCCTCGTGTTCTGACAGATTCATCCGTGCCATGAAATCCGTCTTTCTCGACTACGCGACGGTTAGCACCGGCGACCTCGACCCTGAGCCGCTGCGCCGTGCGGCCCCTGGCCTGACGCTCCTCGAGGCGGCTCACCAGCACGAGGTCGTCGAGTGCATCGCAGGTCATGCGATCGTGATGCTCAATAAATTGCGTATCACGCGAGAGATAATGCAGCGCTCGCCCGAGTTGCGTCTCATCGTGCTCTCGGCGACCGGGACCAACAACATCGATCTCGAGGCCGCTCGTGAGCGCGGCATCGCGGTCTGCAATGTGGTCGATTACTGCACACCCTCGGTGGTACAGCACGTGCTCGGCGTGCTTTTGTCCCTGACTCACAATCTCTCGATCTACTCGCGCGAGGCGATCGACGGCACGTGGGCGCACAGTCGTCACTTTACCGTGCTCAACCACCCCATTCGCGAACTGCAGGGACGCACGCTCGGCGTGGTCGGCTGGGGCGTACTCGGCAAGGCGGTGGCGAAAGCCTGCGAGAGCGCGCTCGGTATGCGCGTCATCGTGGCGAGTCGTCCAGGATCGACACCGACGCCAGACCGGGTCGAGCTTGACGAGTTGCTCGCGCGTGCCGATGTCGTCAGCCTGCACTGCCCGCTCACGCCCGAAACCACTCATTTGATCGACGCACGCCGACTGGCGCTGATGAAACGCGATGCGATTCTGATCAATACGGCGCGCGGTGCCCTGGTCGACATCGCGGCACTGGCCGCAGCACTCGAGCGCAAACAGATCGGCGGCGCGGCCATCGATGTGCTGCCGCAAGAGCCGCCCGTCGATGGCAGCCCATTGTTCGGCGGCGAACCGAAGAACCTGCTGGTCACGCCGCATATTGCCTGGGCAGCGCTCGAATCAAGGCAGCGCTGTCTCGACGAAGTGGCTGCCAATGTCGCCGACTGGCTCGCCGGGGGAACTCGACGTCGGGTGGTGTGATCAAAGTTTACGGTAGCAGCTTTCAGATGCGGAGTAACCGCGATGTCGGCCACAAGGATCTTTCGCCTCGCAGGCCTAATATCGGTGATCCTGCTGTGCGGCATGCCAATCCGGGGGACTGCACAGCAGGGCGCTGCGGATCCCGACGGGCTTGTGCAACGCGAGATCCGCGGCCTCGACAGCGTGGCCGAGCGACCGGGCGTTAACTGGCGCGACTACGACAAAGTCATGATCAGCGACGTACAGGTCGCCTTCAGCCGCGGCTGGGATCCGCGCGCTTACGGCCGTTTCGGACTCGAGCCGCAGCGAATCACAAAAATTCGCGATGACCTCGGCAAGCTGGCGCTGGATGCCTTCGCCGACAACCTGACGCGGGGCGGCTACAGCGTGGTCTCTGCAGCCGGCGCCGGTGTGCTGCAAGTAGTGCCGCGGATCATCGATCTGTACGTCAATGCGCCGTCGCGTGACGAGTTGGCGCCGCTCTACACCTATGTGCTCGAATCCGGCGAGATGACGCTGGTGCTCGAGTTGCGCGACTCGGTCACCGGCACCCTGCTCGGGCGGGTGCGCGATCGATACCGCGACCCCGGCATTGGTGTCTTCGTGCTCGCCAACGAAGTGACGCAGCAGGCGGAGAACCGACGAGTGTTACGAGCCTGGGCCGAGCAGCTGCGAACTATGCTCACCGGGGCGCAGGATCGACCCGCTCCCACGCCCATGCCCGCGACCAACCCTAGGTGAGCGAGGTGTTCCGTCCCTGCGATCGGGTGTGGCTGGGGTAGAATTCGCCTCCCGTTTCGGGTCGTCCCGGATCCTCCCCAATGCCTGCAAAAACTCCGTCATTCCGCGGTCTTTTCAGTCTGTCGACCGCACTGATCGCCGCCCTCATCGTGGCGGCCTGCAGTGGCGGCAATCGAGCCGACACCCGTGCACCGGGCGATCGACCGGCGGGCGCCGGGGGCCCACCGCCGGCCAAGGTGATCACCACAACCATCGAGCGACGTGAATTCGGACCGGTCATCGAGGCCGTGGGCACGGCGCTGGCGCGCGAGTCGGTCGAGATCACCTCCAAGACCGCCAATACCGTTACGGCCATCCGCTTTGCCGAGGGACAGAAGGTCGCCGCCGGCGCCGTGCTGGTCGAATTCGATCGCGCGCAAACGGCCGCGGCGCTCGCCGAAGCCGAGGCCAATCTCGCCGAGGCCCGCAATCAGTTCAACCGCGGTCGTGATCTGTCGGTCACGCAGGCGCTCTCCAAGGCACAACTCGATCAGCTCGAAACAGCGGTAAAAACCGGCGAGTCGCGGGTTGCTGCCGCGCGTGCGCGGCTCGATGACACGGTGATTCGCGCACCCTTCGCCGGCCGCACCGGCCTGCGCCGGGTGAGCCTCGGCGGACTCGTCAATCCGGGTACTGTCATCACCACCCTCGATGACAGCTCGGTGATCAAGCTCGAATTCACCGTGCCGCAGTCGTTCCTCAAAGAATTGTCGCTCAATCTGCCGGTCGAGGCACGCGCCGAGGGTCTCGGCGAGCGGGCATTCAACGGCACGGTGACCACCATCGATTCACGTATTGATCCGGTCAGCCGCTCGATCGCCGTGCGTGCCGAATTGCCGAATGCCGATGGCGTGTTGCGTCCGGGTCTGTTCATGTCGGTACGCCTGCGTGGCACGCCACTGCCGACGCTGATGATCCCGGAGGAAGCGCTGGTGCCCGAGCAAGGGCGCAGCTTCGTGTTCGTGGTCGAAGACGGCAAGGCCGTACAGCGCGAGGTGCGCACCGGCGGTCGCGAACCCGGCAGTGTCGCCATTCTTGAAGGCCTTACCGGCAACGAGCAAATCGTCGTCGAAGGCATGCAGCGCATTCGCAACGGCGCCCGCGTCGAAACCGAGGCCCGATCATGACGATTTCCGAAGTCTGCGTGCGCCGACCGGTCTTCGCGACCGTACTCAGCCTGCTGCTCGTGATCTTTGGTCTAGTCGCCCTCGAAAGACTGCCGCTGCGCGAATACCCGGACATCAACCGACCGGTCGTGTCGATCAGCACCACTTACCGCGGTGCCTCGGCCAACGTTGTCGAGAACAAGATCAGTCAGGTCATCGAAGATCGCATCGCGGGCATCGAAGGCATCATCAAGATCGAGTCGGATAGCGAGGACGAACGCTCGAGCATCCGCATCGAGTTCGACGTGGCGCGCGACATCGACGATGCAGCGAACGACATTCGCGACCGCATCGCCCGCGTGGTGACCCAGCTGCCCCCCGAAGCCGATCCGCCGCAGATCGCCAAATCCGATTCTTCGGCCGAATCGGTGATGTTCCTCAGCTTCAACTCCGACGAGATGACGCCGCTCGAGGTCACCGACTACGCCGAGCGCTACATCGTCGATCGACTCTCCACCGTACCCGGCGTATCACGCGCGGCATTGTCGGGCGCCCGCCGCGCAGCGATGCGCGTCTGGATCAATCGTCAGGCCCTGGCGGCGCGTGCCCTGACCGTCGGCGACATCGAGAGCTCACTGCGTCGCGAAAACGTGCAGCTGCCGGCCGGACGTCTCGAGTCCGAGCAGCGCGAGTTCTCACTGCGCACGGAAGTCGGTCTCGACTCGCCCGAGGACTTCCGCAATCTCGTCATCGGCCGCGGTTCCGATGGTCACCTCGTGCGCCTCGGCGAGGTGGCCGACGTACGCCTTGCCGCCGAGAACGAGCGCACGCTGATGCGCACCAACGGGCGGATCGGCGTCGGCATCGGCATCGAGGCCAACTCGAAGGCCAATGTGCTCGATGTCGTACACGGTGTCCGTGCCGAAGTCGAGCGACTGCAAGGCACGTTGCCGAAGGGCGCCTCGCTCGTGGTCAACGTGGACAACGGCGTCGCCATCGAAGCGGCACTGCGTGAAGTGCTGATCGCGGTGATCTTTGCCTTCGTTTCGGTACTCGTCGTCATCTACGGCTTTCTCGGTACGCTGCGCAGCACGCTCATCCCCGCCGTCACCATACCGGTGTCGGTGATTGCCGCATTCGTCTTCATCTACGCGCTCGACTACTCGCTCAACGTCATCACGCTGCTCGGCATCGTGCTCGCCATCGGCCTCGTGGTTGACGACTCGATCGTCGTGCTCGAAAACATTCACCGACGCGCCGAGCTCAATGAGCCGTCGATGGTGGCGGCGATCCGCGGCAGCCGCGAAATCGGTTTCGCAGTGATTGCCACCACGCTCACGTTGGTGGCCGTGTTTGTGCCGATCTCATTTCTGCCGGGTGACAACGGGCGTCTGTTCCGCGAATTCGGGCTGACGCTCGCCGCCTCGGTCCTGTTATCGGCGCTGGTCGCCCTCACGCTGACGCCGATGCTCGCTTCTCGCTTGCCGCCGGAACGCGAGATGCAGCACGGACGCTTCGCGCAATGGGTAGCCAAATTCTTTGCTGTGCTGTCGCGACAATACGAGATCCGGCTGCGTCAGCTGATGCGCCGACCGTGGCTGATCGTCGGCTCCGTGCTCGGCCTCGGTTTCGTGGGCGCGCTCAGCTTCCGCGCCTTGCCCGAAGAATTCACTCCCGCAGCCGATGCTGGCCGAGTGATTCTCAGTCTGCAGGCGCCGGAGGGCGCGAGTTTCGAATACACCACGGATTACGGCCGGCGACTCGAAGCCATTGCGCAACGTGAAGTCGAAAAGGGCGACGTGCGACGCATCACCTTGCGGGTCCCCGGTGGCTTCGACAATACGGGCTCGGTCAACTCCGCTCGCATCATTCTCACGCTTGCCGATTGGAGCGAACGCGAACGCTCCGCTCAGCAGATCGCCGACTCGCTGCGCACCCAGTTCGGCACGCTGCCCGGAGTTCGCGTCAGCAGTACTGTGCCGGGTGGGCTGCGCGGCGGCTGGGGCAAGCCTGTCGAAGCAGTGCTCGGTGGGCCCGACTACGAGCGCCTCGCCGAGTGGTCCGAAAAAATCGTAAAACTCGCCGAAGAAAACCCGGGCCTCGTGGGCGTCGACAACAGCTACCAGCCGCGCAAGCCGCAGATCCGTGTCGCCATCGATCGTGATCGGGCGGCCGATCTCGGCGTGTCGTTGCAGACTGTGGGACGCACGCTCGAGACCATGCTGGGTTCGCGCATCGTCACCACCTTCATCGACCGCGGTCGCGAATACAACGTGGTGTTGCAGGGCCGCGCCGACGAGCGCGCCACCACCACCGACCTTACCAACCTGATGGTGCGCTCGGATCGCACCGGTGAGCTGGTGCCGCTCTCGAGCGTCGTCCGCCTCAATGAAACCGCGGCGGCCACCGAACTCAGTCGATTCAACCGTTTGCGCTCGGTGGAAATCAGCGCCGGGCTCGCCGAGGGTTACACCATGGGCGAAGCGGTCAAGTGGTTCGAGGATACGGTGGGACGCGAGTTGCCTCCCGAAGCCACGCTGATGTGGGATGGCGAGTCGGGTGACTACGTGCGCAGCGGCGGCCAGCTCTGGACCACCCTGATCTTTGCCGTGATCATCGTCTTCCTGGTGCTCGCCGCGCAGTTCGAAAGCTTTGTGCATCCCGCCATCATCATGGTCACCGTGCCGCTTGCCTTGCTCGGCGCGGTCTTCGGGCTGCAATTGCATGGCATGAGCATCAACATCTTCAGTCAGATCGCCGTGATCATTCTGATCGGCATCGCCGCCAAGAACGGCGTACTGATCGTCGAGTTCGCCAACCAGTTGCGCGAGCGCGGTGTGGAATTCAAGGAGGCGGTGGTACAAGCCGCCGCCGTGCGACTGCGCCCGGTGTTGATGACGAGCCTGTGCACGGCATTCGGCGCGATCCCCTTTTTGATCGCGAGCGGCGCCGGCGCTGAACAGCGTGAACCGATCGGCGTCGTTGTCTTCTACGGCACGCTGGTATCGGTTTTCCTCACGCTGCTGGTAGTGCCTGCGGTCTATTCGTTGGTAGCGCGCCGAACTCGCTCGAGCAGCCACACCACCAAGCTCGTCGATCGACTGCTCGGCAACGCACCGCAAAGCGCCGGCTGATCCGCTGCGCGCGCCAGCAAGCGGCACGCGGCACGCGGAGTCACGCGCTTCAGAGCACCGGATTCGGCAGCGCGTGAAAGGCGTGTCGCAGGCTCTCGCCCCAACCCGTGCGAATCATGCGGAAGTATTCGTCGTCCGCAGAGATGTTGCGATGCAGCAGCACGCGCAGTGCATCGCGCTTGAGACACAACAGATCGAGCGGCGGGCCGACCGACAAGTTGGAGCGGATGGTCGAGTCCATTGAGATGAGCGCGCACTTGGCAGCCTCGGCAAGGCTTGAAGAGCGCGTGATCACTCGATCGAGGATGGGCTTGCCGTACTTCGACTCGCCGATCTGGAAATACGGCGTGTCGTTGGTGGCTTCGATGAAGTTGCCGGCGGCATAGATACTGAACAATCGCGGCGCCTCGCCGCGGATCTGGCCGCCCAAGATGAACGAGGCGTTGAACTCGATGCCGTGTTCTTTGAAGGCCTCGGCGTCGCGGCGATGCACAACGCGCAGCGCATCACCCACCAGCACGGCGGCGTCGAACAGCGTCTCGACCGTGTAGAGGCTCGCCCGTTCAGCGTGTACCGCCTCTTCGTGCAGCACGTGCAGCACGGCCTGCGATACCGCAAGGTTGCCGGCCGTCAGCAAGACGAGCACCCGATCGCCCGGACGCTCGAACACGTGCATCTTGCGAAAGGTGTTGATGTGATCGACGCCCGCGTTGGTGCGCGAGTCGGACAGGAACACCATGCCGGTGTCGAGCAGGGTGGCAACGCAATAGGTCATGACTGATTCTACTTTGCGGCGCGGACCTACTGCTGCGCCGCGTGCTGCTGCAGCAAGCGCGGCCGTGGCGTGGCCGGCTTGCGCCCGTCGCCCTCGCCACTCACCTCGACCTTGGCCGTCATGGCCTCCGCGCCACCGCCACGGCGTACGCCGCGCACCGGGCAGGCATCGAGATAATCCCGACCCACCGCGAGACGACAATGATGCAGACCGCCTGGCGTGCCGTTGGTCACGTCGATCGCAAACCAACGCTCATGGCGTTTCAGCCAGACATCGACCCAGGCATGGCTCGCGATGTGATCATCACGCGATGTGAGTAGATAGCCGCTGACATAGCGCGCTGGAATACCGAGCGCACGACAACAGGCGATCATCACGTGTGCGTGGTCCTGACAAACGCCTCGTCCGAGTTCGAATACCCGCGCTGCCGGATCCGTGACCTCGGTCGCACCAGGTACGTAGTCGAGTGCCTCGCGCACGGCCAAGGCGAGTGCCATCGCGTCATCGCGTCCCGGGTCGCTGCGACCGTGGCGCAGAGCAAAATCCTGCAACGCCGCATCGGCCTCGGTCAAGGTCGTTTCGGGAAGATAGACGAGCGGCGAGAGGCGGCCGCGATTGGACGGCGCGGCATCGGCGACGTCCTCGGTTTCGACGGTTCCGGAAACGAGGATGTGAATTTCGTTGATCGGCTCGTCGATAGTCAGCAGATGCATGACATTGCCGTGTGCATCGAGCTGCTGCGTGTGACGTCCCGGCGCCTGCAGATTCCAGGACAGCACTCGCTGACCGGCCTCGGTACGCGGCGTGAGCCGCAGGCTCTGCACGCTGTGCTTCACTGGTCGATCGTAGCGATACAGGGTTTCGTGACGAATATCGAGCAACATGATCAGGCCGCCGCCTCGGAAACCAGAAAGTCGCTGGCAATGCGCGCGCCGAGATCACCGGTGCGCACCAGAAACTCATTGAGATAGCGGCGCAGTCCTGCCGCGAGAATATCGTCGATAAGCCCGTACTGCAGGCCGGCATGGATCTCGCCAGCGCGACGCAACGTTTCAGTGGAGCGCTCGTTGCCAACCTTGAGCAGCACCTGATGCACGCGGCTCATGCAGTGATGCAACGAACGCGGCATCGCATCGCGCAGCACCAGCAGTTCGGCCACGCGCCGCGGCGTGATGAGATCGCGGTATACCTTTCGATAGATCTCGAAAGCCGATACCGAACGCAATAGCGCACTCCACTCGTAATAATCGCCGGCATCGTCGCTGCGCGAGGCTTCGCTGGCGAGCATCTCGAAACGCGCATCAAGAATGCGTGCCGTGTTGTCAGCACGCTCGAGATAGGTGCCGAGCCAGGTGAAATCGAGCGCATCGTCGTGCAGCATGGTGCCCTGAATGACACCACGCGCAAGATGCGAGCGAAACTTCACCCACTCAAAGAAATTGGCGAGGGCTTGCGCCGACACCACGTCGCGGCGAAAACCACGGATCTCGAGCCAGGTGGCGTTCAGCGTCTCCCAACTTTCCGAAGTCAACGTACCGCGAACGGCGTGCGCATTCTGGCGAGCACGATCCAGACACTGTTCGATACTGCCCGGGTTGCTGTGCTCAAAAGAAATCCAGTCGATTGCCGCCGCCTGCGTCACCGTGCCGCGCATCGCGAGGAAAGGCTCCAGTTGGCCTACGGTCGAGAGTGTCGAGGTCCAACGGTGTCGGACCACATCCTCTTCCTGACGCAGCAACGTCATGCGACAGTTGACGTCGAGCATGCGCGCAAGGTTTTCGGCGCGCTCGGTGTAGCGAGCCATCCAGTAAAGATGGTCAGCCGTGCGGCTCAGCATGCGAGTACCCAGGTATCTTTGGTACCACCGCCCTGCGACGAGTTGACCACCAGCGAGCCTTCGCGCAGCGCCACGCGGCTGAGACCACCCGGCACCATGCTCACATCTCGCCCGGAGAGCACGAAGGGCCGCAGATCGACGTGGCGCGGCGCGAGCCCCTGCTCGACGAAAGTCGGACAGGCCGACAGCGAGAGCGTGGGCTGTGCGATGTAGCGCGCTGGATCGGCGATGATGCGCTCGCGGAATGCATCGATCTCGGCACGCGAGGCGCAAGGGCCGATCAGCATGCCGTAGCCGCCCGCTCCATGTACTTCTTTGACGACGAGTTCATCGAGATGGGCGAGCACATGCGCGAGATCCTCGGGGCGACGCAGGATCCAGGTGGGCACGTTGGCGAGTACGGGTTCTTCGCCGAGATAAAAGCGGATCATCTCCGGCACGTAGGGATAGGTCGACTTGTCATCGGCAATGCCGGTGCCTACCGCGTTCGAGATCGTGACACGTCCGGCGCGATAGGCGGTGAGCAATCCCGGCACGCCGAGCATCGAACCTGGCCGAAAGGCGAGCGGGTCAAGGAAATCGTCATCGATGCGTCGATAGATGACATCGACACGGCGCGGTCCCTGTGTGGTGCGCATGTAGACAAATTCGTCATCGACGAAGAGATCCTGACCTTCGACGAGTTCGATGCCCATCTGCTGCGCGAGAAAGGCGTGCTCGAAATACGCACTGTTGTGCGCGCCAGGCGTCAGCAGCACGACGGTCGGATCGCGCACGCCCGCCGGTGCGACACTGCGCAGCGTCTCGAGCAAGAGATCGGGATAGTGTTCGACTGGCGACACGTTGTAGCGCGCGAAGAGTTCGGGAAAGAGCCGCATCATGGCCTTGCGGTCTTCGAGCATGTAGGAGACACCCGAGGGCACGCGCAGGTTGTCTTCGAGCACGTAGTATTCGCCTGCACCCGCACGCACGAGATCGATGCCGGCGATGTGCGCATAGACGTCCATCGGCACAGCGATGCCCTGCATCTCGGGGCGATACTGCACGTTGCAGAGCACCTGCTCTGCCGGAATCTTGCCGGCGCGCAGGATCTCCTGATCGTGATAGACATCGTGCAGGAAAGCATTGAGCGCGGTGACGCGCTGTCGCAAGCCGCGCTGCAGATGCGTCCACTCGGCCGTCGGGATGATGCGCGGCACGATATCGAACGGAATCAACCGCTCGGTACCGGTCTCATCGCCATAGACGGCAAAAGTGATACCGGCACGTCTGAAGAGCGTGTCGGCCTCAGCACGTTTTTCGTTGATACGCTCGGCGGGTGTTGCCGCCAGCCACTCGGCATAGGGTAAATAATGCGGACGCACCGACGCGTCATTCGCGTACATCTCGTCCAGGATCCGTGCCTGCGCCATCAACCGGGCCTCCCGCGCCCGATCATATACGAGGCGGCGTGACGATCGGCTACCAAACCTTGCCGCCGATATAGCGTCCGGCGGCGGGCAGGTGGGGGTAATACTCGACCGACGCGAACGCGCCGTGCTTCACGTACGGATCGTTCTCGATGATTTCCTTGGCGCGGGTCAGACTGCGCGTGTGCAGGCAATACAGGCTGCCGACCGGCGGGTTGTCGCCACCCTCGACACCGTTGTCGTACAACGGCCCGGCGACATTCAACTCGTCCATCACGGTCTCTATGTACGCAAGATGATCAGCCGTGTGCGTCGCCCGCACCAGCGCACCGTTCGGCCCGTCGCGACAGATCACGACGAATGCGGTCTTTTCGAACTTCGCCGACATGGCGGGCTGCTCCTGAAGGGGGGAGGGGGGATTTCAGGATAGCAGCCCGCCAGTCTGTGGAACGCGCAAGCAAGGCCTAGCGTGCGTCCCGGCACGCAGGCTCACGCAGCGAGCGATACCTCCGCAGAAGCGCTCGACTGTTCGAGCACGACGGCCACGGCATGCACCACGGCAGCGATGCGTACCGCGCTCTGGATCGCGTCGCGCGAGACTTCATGCTTGCGCAGCAGTTTCTCGTGCGATTCGATGCACAGACCGCAACCGTTCACCGCCGACACTGCGAGGGAATACAACTCGAAGTCCAGCTTGTCGATGCCCGGGTTGGCCATCACGTTCATGCGCAGCCGCGCCGGCATCGTTTGATAGTCTGCGTCGCCGACGAGATGCAGAAAGCGGTAATAGACATTGTTCATGCCCATGATGGCCGCCGCTGCCTTCGCGCCGTTGATGCCTGCCTCGTCGAGTTCCGCCCGCGCGGCCTGCTCGATGGCTTGTGCGAGCGGTAGGTGGCGCGCGGCGAGCGCTGTCGCCAGCGCTGCACCCCAGACCTGCTTCGCGGTGAGCCCCGGTGCACCCTGCACGGTGAGCACCGAACCCAGATTCAGCCGCAGATCGCGCGCATAGTCGGGGATCGAATCCCGCAAGGCTTCGAGCGTGCTCATGATCAGGCCGCCTTCAGCGTGTCTTCGCCCTTCTGCCAGTTGCAGGGGCAAAGCTCGTCGGTCTGCAGCGCATCGAGTACGCGCAGCACCTCGTCAGGCGAACGACCGACGTTCAGATCGGTGACGTAGACAAAACGGATCACGCCCTGCGGATCGATGATGTAGGTCGCACGCTGCGCCACACCGGCCTCGGCGTCGATAATGCCGAGTGCCGCGCTCAGCTCGCGCTTGATATCTGCCAGCATCGGGAACGGCAGATCCTTCAGTTCCGACTTGCTGCTGCGCCAGGCGAGATGCACGAATTCGCTGTCGGTGCTCACGCCGTAGAGCTGCGCGTCACGCGCGGCGAATTCCTTGTTCAGCTTGCCGAAAGCGGCAATCTCGGTCGGGCAGACGAAGGTGAAGTCCTTCGGCCAGAAAAACACGATCTGCCACTTGCCGGCTGCGCTCGCGTTGGTGAAGGGCTGAAACGCAGTCTTGATGTCGTTGCTGACGACACCCGTAAGCGCAAACTGCGGAAACTGTTGGCCGATGCCGATCATGAAAAATCTCCTGGTGGATGAGTTGTTCGGAATGGGCGGAGATTGCCCGCGAGGCAATCGACAATCCAATCGATTGATGTGATGATTTCGATAGACGCCGTGTATGAGCGCCGAAGCCTGGAAAAGACCGCATGGCCGACATCAAACTGAAAGACCTGCGCTACCTCATCGCGGTCGCCGATACCGGACACTTCGGCCGCGCTGCCGAACGTTGTTTCGTCAGCCAACCGACGCTCTCGGCACAGCTGAAAAAACTCGAGGACTATCTCGGCGTGCCGCTGGTCGAGCGTCAGCCGCGCAAGGCGCTGCTCACTCCTGCCGGTGCCGAGATCGTCATCCGTGCCCGGCGCATCGTCGAGGCCACCGAAGAGGTGGTCGAGATCGCCCAAGCGCATCGCGAACCACTCGCCGGACGCCTGCGCATCGCGTTTCTGCCCACCATCGGCCCCTACCTGCTGCCGGTGATCGCGCCCAAGCTGCGCAAGCAGCTGCCGCGTCTTGAGTTGATGCTCTACGAATATCAGACCGCGCCGATGCTCGAGCGTCTGCGTAACGGCGAAATCGACATGGGGGTGCTCGCCCTGCCGGTGGACATGGACGGTCTTGCGGCCAAGCCGCTGTACGACGAACCCTTCACGATCGCGGCGCCCGCCAACCACCCGCTCGCCGATCGCAAGCAGGTCAAGCTCGAAGATCTGCGAGGCGTCACACTGCTGCTGCTCGAAGATGGGCATTGCTTGCGCGATCAAGCGCTTGATGTCTGCAATCGCATCGACGTCCATGAAAAGCAGGATTTTCGCGCCACCAGCATCGAAACCCTGCGACAGATGGTCGCCGCCGGCGCAGGCGTCACGTTGATGCCCGAACTCGCGACGCGCGGAGGTCACGCCGCACCGCGCGGTCTCGTCTTCCGACCCTTCGCCAAGCCCGCGCCAACTCGCCGCATCGGCGCAATATGGCGACGCAGCTCGCCGCGCCGCGTGGCCATCGAGGCCGTGAATCAAGTCATCGCGGGGCACGCGCTATGACCGCGACGCTGCTCTGGCTGCGGCAAGATCTGCGCCTCGCCGATCATCCAGCTCTGCACGCAGCGGTCGAACGCGGCGCCCCCGTGATTCCGGTTTTTCTTTGGTGCCCCGAGGAAGAGGGCGCCTGGACGCCGGGCGCGGCGTCGCGTTGGTGGCTGCATCATTCGCTCGACGCGCTGCGCAGCGACTACGCCAAGCGTGGCGCCACACTCATCATTCGCCGCGTCGACGATTCACTGGCAGCACTGCGCGAACTCATTCGCGAGACGGGTGCCGATGCGGTGTACTGGAGCCGTCGCTACGAACCCCGCGTGGTCGAGCGCGATCGTCGCATCAAAGACAGCCTGCGTGCCGATGGACTCGAGGTACGCAGTTTCAATGCGGCGCTGCTCACCGAACCCTGGGACGTACAGAACTTGAGCGGCAAGCCGTTTCAGGTGTTCACGCCCTACTGGCGCAAGGTGTCGGCGACGCTGGAGCTGCCCGCGCCCTTGCCAATACCGAGGCGCATTGCGGCCCCCGCCCGGCATCCCGACTCCATCGGGCTCGACGAACTGCAACTCTTGCCCGAAATCCGTTGGGATGCAGGCATGGCTCGCACTTGGACGCCCGGGGAGCGCGGCGCCGCTCGACGCCTCGATCATTTCCTCGATGGCCCGGTCAAAGATTACAGCGAAACACGCAATCTGCCGGCCGATGCTGGCACCTCTCGTCTCTCGCCGCATCTGCATTTCGGCGAAATTTCGCCGCGGCAGATCTGGCATGCCGCGCCGCGGTGGCGCGGCAGTCAATTCATGGCCGAGATCGGCTGGCGCGAATTCGCCCATCATCTGCTCTACCACTTTCCACACACCACCGATGCGCCGCTGCGGGCCGATTTCACCCGCTTTCCGTGGCGGGAGGACGCCCGCGAACTGCGCGCCTGGCAACGGGGCGAGACCGGCATTCCGCTGGTGGATGCCGGTATGCGCGAATTGTGGGAGACGGGCTGGATGCACAACCGCGTGCGCATGGTCGTAGCGTCTTTTCTGGTCAAGAACCTGCGCATGCACTGGTTGCACGGGGCACGCTGGTTCTGGGACACGCTGGTCGATGCAGACCTCGCCAGCAACACGCTCGGCTGGCAATGGGCCGCCGGTTGCGGCGCCGATGCCGCGCCCTACTTCCGCGTATTCAATCCGCAAAGTCAGGCCGAAAAGTTTGATCCGCAGGGCGAGTACATCCGTCGCTGGATCCCGGAACTCTCTGGCAAGACAGGGGCTGCTGGGCGCGGCCCTTACCCCGCACCGATGGTCGACTTGAAGGCTTCGCGGGAAGCCGCGCTCGCCGCCTTCAAGACCCTTCGAAACTGAATTCCTTTTTGATTGATCTAAATTAGAGACAAAAAATGGTTAAACATATTGTGATGTGGCGCTTGAGAGACAAAAGCACCAAGGACGCTGATGCTGCGCGGATCAAGGAATTGCTGGAATCATTGACGGGACGCATACCCGGGTTGCTGAAGATCGAGGTCGGCGTCAACTTCATCGAGGACGCCAATTCGGCCGATGTCGTGCTTTACAGCGAATTCGCCGACGCCGCCGCACTCGCCGGATACCAGGTGCATCCGCTGCATCTCGAGGTCGTGCCGCAGGTCAAGGCGCTGGCCGTGGAGCGACGCTCGGCCGACTACCTGATTTAAGGGAGCTGTCGGCAACGACGCAACGACATCGATAAAGTCCCTTCCCTGCCCAAAAATATTTGGGCAGACTGCTGGTCTCGACCGGGAATATTTCGGGATTTTGCCCATGTTTGCTGCTCGATTTTTCTCGCTGACCATCGCCGCGCTCAGTCTGATCCTCGCCGGTTCAGGGCCGCTGGCAAGCGGGCAAGATATTGCCGCCGCCGGTGCTGGTGCCAGCAAGCAGCCGGCCACCTGCAAGGGGAGCTCGCGTGCCGGTTGGAACAACTGCACGGGCACCTACACGACCACCGAAGGTGCGAGTTACGTCGGCGAATTCCGCAACGGCAAGTACAACGGTCAGGGCACGGCCACGTGGCCGAATGGGGATCGCTACGTCGGCGGTTTTGTCGACGACAAGTTCCACGGTCAAGGCATCTACACCGCCGAAAAGAATTTCGTCTATGTGGGCGAATTCCGTGACGGCATGTTCAACGGCATTGGCACGTACACCAGTTCGAGCGGCATGAAGTACGTCGGCGAGTGGCGCGACGACGAAAAAAATGGCCAGGGTACCTACTCGTGGCCGAGCGGCCGTGTCTATGTCGGTCAATTCCGTGACGACGAACGCGACGGTCAAGGTTCGGAGACGATGCCCGACGGATCCAAGTACGTCGGCGAATTTCGCGAAGGCAAGCGCTGGGGCACCGGCACGCTTTACGATCCTGCCGGGCGCGTACTGCAATCAGGCCTTTGGCGCGAAGACCGTTTCGAGTCGGCCGGCGCAGTGCCCGCCGCACCGATGGTGGCGACCGCGCAGCCGGCGCCACCGGTCGTAGCGCCATCGGTCGCAGCGCCACCGGCCATAGCACCACCCGTCGCAGCGCCAGTCGTTGCGGTGGCTCCCGCGACAGCACCTCCCGTCGCTGCATCACCTGTCGCTGCATCACCGCTACCGGTCCAAAGTGCCGCGTCAGAGCCGATGGCTGCCATGTCACGCTCAAGCGCCATCGTCGACAACGCGCCGCCAGCGCCGACCGCCGTAACCACCGCCGCGCCGCCACCGATGGCGCCATCGGCCGCGTCATCAGGTCCTGCGCGGGTCGCGCTCGTGATCGGCAACCAAACCTACACCTCGGTGCCGCCGCTGCGTAATGCGCGGGCGGATGCCGAAGCGATGGCCGCGGCACTCGACAACCTTGGTTTCGAGGTGATGCTCCGTACCGACCTCGACGATCGTGCGTTGCGCCAGACGATGCGCGAATTCAAAAGCCGGCTCGATGGCGGCAGCGAGGCGGTGTTTTATTTTGCCGGCCATGGCGTGCAACTCGGCGCCGCGAATTATTTGTTGCCGACCAACATCACCGCCGAGAGCGAAGAACAGGTGAAGGACGACGCGCTGCTGCTGCAGCGCGTGCTCGACGATCTCACCGAACAAAAAGTGCGTTTTTCGGTGGCGATCGTCGATGCCTGTCGCGATAACCCCTTCCCCAAGACCGGCACGCGCAGCATCGGCGGTACGCGCGGCCTCGCGCCGACCACCGCGGCCACCGGACAAATGATCCTGTTCTCGGCCGGTGCCGGGCAAACGGCGCTCGATACGCTGAGTCCGGAAGACAAAGATCCGAACGGACTCTTCACTCGCGTACTGCTGCGCGAAATCACCCGCCCAGGTTTGCCGGTCGATCAGGTGCTTAAGCGCACGCGGCAGGAAGTGGTCGCCATGGCCAAGTCCATCGGGCACGAACAGGTGCCGGCGCTCTACGATCAGACGGTTGGCGAGTTCTATTTCACGCCGGCATTGGCCAGCGCGCCTGTCGTGCGTGCGCAGGAGATCGCCATGCCGCTCGCCGTGGCGGCGATTCCCACCGATGATCGTGCGCTTTGGGAATCGGTGCGCGATTCAAAGAATCCCGAAGAAATTCAGGCCTACCTCGCGCAGTTCCCGCAAGGCTTGTTCGCGGGCGTAGCTGCGGTACGCCTGCGTTCACTGCAGAGTGGCGGCGCGACGGGCGGCGGCGGTACGGTCGCTGCGGCGCCCGCCGCGACGAGCACGCCAGCGGTGGCGGCGCCCATCGCCAGCGCGGGCAGTACGGCGGCAGCGGGAGCCGCCGGAGCCGCGACCGCTGCCACGGGTGCGGTACTCATCGCCAGCAGCGCCGCACCCATCGGTGATCTGCAAAAGCTTGCGGCCGGGACCGTGTTCCGCGACTGCGCTGACTGTCCGGAAATGGTGGTGCTTCCGGGCGGATCCTTCGACATGGGTATCGCCGACTACCGCAAAGCCCGTCGGCCCAACGAGGGGCCCGCGCGCAAGGTCAATGTTCCCGGGCCGTTCGCGATCGGTCGCAGTGAAGTCACGTGGGCGCAGTACGCGCGCTTCGTGCGTGAGACGAGTCGCACAGGCGGTCTTGGTTGCGCGACCTTTCAACAAAAACGCTTCAGGGTGAACGCGCAAGCGGCCTGGAACAGTCCGGGATTTCCGCAGACCGAAAACGATCCGGTGGTCTGCGTCAGCTGGGATGATGCCAAGGCGTACGCGGAATGGCTCGGAGTCAAGACCGGCCACAATTATCGACTCCTCACTGAAGCCGAATGGGAATATGCCGTTCGCGCCGGCACCGACAGCGAACGGTTCTGGGGCGAAAATCCGGCGGATGCCTGTCGCTTCGCCAACGTGGCGGACGCCACGGGCCGCGGTACGCTCGGACTCGAGCAACCTTTCGACTGCCGTGACCGTCACGCTGGCACTGCGCCGGCCGCGAGTTTTCAGGCCAATCCCTTTGGCGTGCATGACATGTTCGGCAACGTCGAGGAGTGGACCATGGATTGCTGGAGCGACACCTACCGCAACGCACCGGTCAACGGCACCGCCAACACTTCGGGCGATTGCGATCGGCGCGTGATCCGCGGTGGCTCATGGTTCGACGGTTCCGAGGGCATTCGCGCCACCGCACGTGGTGAAGACGCCGTCGGCAGCCGCTACAGCACCCGCGGCTTCCGTCTCGCGCGCACGAACTGAGTCGCCATGCTGGCGGCGACGAGCTCGCTGATGGTTTCGCTGACCGTCAGACGACAGCAGCGCTGATCGCGCGCCGCTGCCGTTCATCCGGTAGCGCTCCTTGCATGGCAGCAAGGTTGTCCTGCAGATTGCGTAACTTGCCGGTGGCCGGAATCACGCAGGTGACGGCCGGATGTGCGATCACGAATTTCAGCAGCAACTGCGCCCAGCTCGTGCAGCCGATGTCCGCCGCCCACGGCGGTAACGGACGCTCCTTGAGACGAGCGAAAATCTTGCCGTCATCGAAGGCACGATTGACGATCACCGCCACACCTTTGTCGGCACAGAGCGGCAACAGTCGCTGTTCGGCGGCGGTCGTGGTCGCCGAATAGTTGAATTGCACGAAATCGAGCGGCTCGCGTTCGATCACTTCGGCAAGACGTTGATGCGACTCGACGGTGTAATGGGTGATGCCGAGGTAACGGATGCGGCCTTCGTCCTTCCAGCGACGCAGCGTACGCAGCTGTACCTCGAGGTCCAACAAATTGTGTACCTGCATGAGCTCGACTTTCTTGCGTCGCAGCAACTCCATCGAGCGCGTCATCTGCGCGATGCCCTCGCGTTCGCCGCGTGTCCAGACTTTGGTGGCGACGAAGGCTGTCGACTGCATCTCGGAGGTGAGCAAATCCCCGAGCACGGTCTCGGCCGAGGAGTACATCGGCGAGGTGTCGATGAGCGTGGCGCCTGCAGCAAAGAATTCACCGAGTACTGCAGCAAGTGGATCGCGTTCGCGGGCGTCGACCCCCACCTCGAACGAACCCGAAGTGCCAAGACCGATCACGGGCACGAGTTCGCCGCTCTTGGGAATGGGCCGACGGATCAAAGATTTTTTGTCTGCCGCAGGCAGCGAGCGGCTGGCCGCCACGGCACCCGCTGCCGTCGCAGCAAGCAGAAACTCGCGGCGATCGAGGGAGGGCGGCCCGAAAGTCATACCAATGCTGCGTCGGTTTCGAGCACGCTCGCGGCGCCCGCCTGCACGACCTTGGCCTGGGCGTGGGCCAGCGGCAGGACGTGCGTCACGTAAAATCGTGCCGAAGCGAGCTTGCCGCGCAAAAAATCGGCGTCCGCGGCGCTACTCGCCAATCGATGAACTGCGATCTTTGCCGCCCGCGCATGCATCCAGCCGCCGAGCACGTAACCCGCGAGACGCAACAGCGGTACCGACACTGCCAACGCGTGCTCCGGACCTCGCGCCCAAGCCTGCAGCGCATGCTGTACGGCACGCTCCAGCCACTCGACGCCCTCCAGCGCTGCCACGCGAATCTGCTCGAGCGCCGCATTGTCAGCCGATGACGCGGATGAATCCGCCGGGGCATGCAGGTCGGCACGCAAGTCGGCCAGCAAAGCCGTCATCGCAGCGCCGCGATCACGAGCCAGTTTGCGGCCGATGAAATCATTGGACTGGATGGCGGTCGTGCCCTCATAGATGGTGGTGATACGCACGTCGCGGTAGGGTTGCGCCGCGCCGGTTTCTTCGATGAATCCCATGCCACCGTGGATCTGCACACCGAGCGAGGTGATGTCGATGCCCGCCTCCGTGCTGCAACCCTTGACCACGGGGATAAGCAAATCGCCGCGGGCTTGCGCATGCTGACGCAGCGCATCGTCGGGATGGTGTAGGCCGAGATCGAGCTGCGAGGCGGCATAGAGCGCCACGGCACGCAGCGCTTCGACCTGCGAGCGCATGGTGAGCAGCATGCGCTTGACGTCGGGGTGATGAATGATCGGCGCGGGTCCGCTCAGCCCCGCCACGGGCGGTTTGCCCTGCACGCGCGTGCGCGCCCACTCGGCCGCTTGCTGGAAGGCGCGGTCTGCGACGGCATAGCCCTCGAGACCCACCGACAGACGCGCCGCATTCATCATCACGAACATGTATTCGAGACCGCGATTCGGTTCGCCGACCAGATAACCGATCGCGCCATCCTTCTGGCCGTAGGCCATGACGCAGGTCGGGCTGCCATGGATACCGAGCTTGTGCTCGATCGACAGGCAACTGACGTCGTTGCGCGCACCGAGTGAACCGTCAGCCTCCACCAGCACCTTCGGCACGATGAACATCGAGATACCTTTCACGCCCGGCGGTGCACCATCGATGCGTGCCAACACCAGATGGATCGTGTTCGGCGTAAAGTCCTGCTCGCCGTAGGTGATGAATATTTTTTGACCGAACAGGCGATAGTGATCGCCCGCCGGCACGGCGCGTGTACGAATCGCGGCAAGATCCGAGCCCGCCTGCGGCTCGGTGAGATTCATGGTACCGCTCCACTCGCCGCTCACCATGTTCGGCAGATAGGCCGCCTTCTGTTCGGCCGTGCCGTAATGATCGAGTGCCTCGATCGCACCCTGGGTGAGCATCGGACAAAGTTTGAAGGCGAGATTGGCGGCCGCCCACAATTCTTCGACGGCCGTACCGATGACAGCCGGCATACCCTGACCGCCGTACTGTTGCGGCGCGCGCAACGCCGGCCAGCCGCCCTCGACATACTGGCGGTAGGCCTCCTTGAAACCCTGCGGCGTCACGACGCCTTCGGGGCTCCAGCGTGCGCCTTCGCGATCGGCGGACTTGTAGAGCGGGTCGAGCACGTTCTCGGCGAACTTGCCGGCCTCCTCGAGAATGGCGTCGGCGATCTCCGGCGAGTAATCGGCGAAGGCGGGGCAGGCCTGCAAAGCGGGCTCATCGAGCAACTCGTGGATGACGAACTGCAGATCCTTCAGCGGTGCGCGATACATGGGGAACACCTTCCGCCGGATGCAGACCGGCCTGTGGGAGCGGGGATGCGGGCGATTTTACCCTGCCAGAGCCGGCACGAGGTTCGCACCCAGAAATTCGACAAAGGACGACACGCGCGGATCGGCCGCTAGACGCCCGGGGTACACGGCACAAAGCGGCGCCTGCGCCGGTGGCTGCCAATCCGGCAATACCCGCTTCAGGCGCTGCGTGGCGAGACCTTGCTTGCAGAGGAACTCAGGCAGGAGCCCGATGCCGAGCCCAGCCGCGACGGCGGAGTGCAGCAACGCCGGATCGTTCACGGCGAGCTTGGGGCGCAGACTGACCTCTTCGCGCCGCTGGCCATTGGCAAGCCGCAGTACAAAGTTGGCTCCCGGCGGAGTCTCCGGGGTCAACAGATCGAACCGACCGAGGTCCGCCGGCGTAGCGGGCTCGCCGACCTTCTGCAGATAGGCAGGGGTCGCGCAGAGCAAGGTGGGCGGCGTCCCCAGCACCTTCGAAACCCGCTCGGGATTCGGGTCGACCCCGGCACGAATGATCAGCTCGTAGCGCTCGGCCGTGTCGGCATCGACATCGCCAAGATCGACGTCCAACGGAATGCCTGGATAGCGCTCGAGGAAACGCGGCACGAGGGGGGCCAGCAAGATGCGTCCGCTCGTGGTCTCGGCGAGCACCCGCAAGGGTCCTTGTCGCGATTCAGCGAGCTCGGCCGCGAGACGCCGCGCCTCATCAGTCGAAGCGAGAATCGTACGGCAGGCGGGCAACAGCCGCTCGCCCGCCGGGGTCAGTCGAAGCCGGCGCGTCGTGCGCGTCATCAGCGGCAAGCCGAGCTCCGCCTCGAGTTCGGCGATCGCCCGACTGACTGCCGCCTTGGGCACGCCAAGCGCACGGGCGGCCGCCGAGAAACCATTCAGATCGATGACCTTGGCGAAGGTCGCCATATGGGCTGGTGACCAGAACTGCGACACAGGTGAGACTCCAAGGGCGTTAATCAGGGTTATTGTTTTACCAGAGAATCAAAATTGCAAGTGAGTCTGCATAAAATCAGACTCCCACGGTTTACCATGTCGGCCACGAACAACCCCCAAAGTCGGAGAACGAATGTGATGCGCCGTACCCTAGCCACCCTCTCGCCGCTGCTCCTCGCCCTGGCCGGCGCGGCCACGCAAACCGCCCCTGCGCAGGACAACCTGCTCGGGCCAGCCGCCACCCGCGAAGGCGAAGCCGCACTCGTCTGGGCCGCCAAGCAAACCTGCGGCACCACCGAACAGGGCGTGCATCGCTACGGCGTCTGGGAGGGCAAGCTCTACAGTCGCTCGCCGGGCGAGAAAGACCGCCACGTCTTCAACGTGATCGGCATCAACACCCGCCAATGCGAACGCCACACCGACCCGGTGCGCGGGGCAGGCTATCGCAGCGTGTCACGGGAGATCATGGTCTACCTCGACCCCAAGACCGACGAGATCATCGACCGCTGGCAGAACCCTTGGACCGGCGAGACGGTGGAGGTGATCCACGTCGCCAACGACCCAGTGAATATGCGTCAGCCGCGATTCGTGCGCGAGGCCGACGGCTCACCGCTGCGGGTCAGCTTGCGTCAGTACGGCGACTCGCTGGTCGCCTCGCGCGAGGTACCACTCTTTTACGAAAACCCGCTAGGCGGGGCGTATCAGGAGTACGTCGGCGGGACCTACCACGCGATGGAGATCTTCAACGACTACTACCGGGCCGCTGACTTTTTCGACGAGAAGCGCACCCGACTCAGCGAATCGCTGATCTCCTGGCAGCGCCTTTCGGGCTGGCTGCCGTGGATGAAGATGCGTGACCGCCCGGGTGTGATGGTATTCAACGCCACGGGGTTCTCGACCTTCGACAAGGCGCGCATCCCGCCACGGCTGCTGCAGGTGCTCTCCACCCGCTACCCCGACTACCTGGTGCCGCCGCCGCTTGGCGATCGCCGCGATAATGCAACCACCTGGACGGTCACCAAAAAGTGGATCGACGATCGTCGCAACACGGAGAAAAAGTAATGTCTCTCAGCGTTCATTCAGTCACCGTCGAAGTATTCGTGCCGCTGCTCGGTAATCTCGCCGGCATGCTGCGCAAGGCAAAGAACTTTGCCGAAACCAAAAAGCTCGAGCCCGGTGTGCTCGAGGGACTGCGACTCGCGCCCGACATGTTCGCGTTGCGTCGGCAGGTACAGCTGACCACCGATTTCGCCAAAAACAGCACCGCTCGGCTCGCCGGCATCGAGGCCCCCAAGTTCGCCGACGAAGAGCAGACGCTCGATGAACTCATTCAGCGCATCGAGCGCACCATCGAGTGGTTGAAGGGTGTAACGCCCGCCCAGCTCGAAGGCGGCGAGCAACGGCATATCGTCCTGCCGTTGCGTACGCGCACCCTCGAGATGAACGGACTGCCCTTCATCCAGCGGTGGGTACTGCCGAATTTCCATTTCCACCTCACCACGACCTACGCGCTCCTGCGTCAGGCCGGGGTCGAGTTGGGCAAACAGGACTATCTCGGCGGAGTCTGATCCATGGTCAAGTTGCAGCGCCGCCAGCTCGGCACACAGGGACTGCAGGTTACGGAAATCGGTCTCGGCGTGATGGGCATGACCGGCGTCGCTGGCATGCCCGAGATGTACGGCACACCGGATGACGCCGAGGGGATCGCGACCATCCGTCACGCACTCGATATCGGCATCGATTTCTTTGATAGTGCCGAAGTCTATGGGCCGTATTCCAACGAAACCCTGCTCGGCAAGGCGCTCGCGGGGCGGCGGCACGAAGCGGTGATCGCCACCAAGTTCGGCTTTACCTTCACTGCCGACCAGCGTATCGCCGGGCTCGATAGTCGACCGGAGAACGTGCGTCGGGCCATCGAGGGCTCACTGCAACGCCTCGGCACCGATTACATTGATCTCTGGTATCAGCATCGGCTCGATCGCAGCGTGCCGATCGAAGAAACCGTGGGCGCGATGGCCGAGCAAGTGAAGGCCGGCAAGGTTCGTTTCCTCGGTTTGTCGGAGGTGGGTTCGGATACTTTGCGTCGCGCGCATGCCGTGCATCCGATCAGTGCACTACAAAGTGAATATTCCCTCTGGGAGCGCAATCTCGAGGAGCGGGGTCCCGCCGGTCAGGCGAGCGTGCTCGAGACTTGCCGCGAACTTGGCATCGGCATCGTCCCCTACAGTCCACTCGGACGCGGCTTTCTCGGCGGCACCTTGCCCGACCCGCAGCAGCTGCCGCAAAGCGATTACCGACGCCACGACCCGCGTCTGCAGGGCGAAAACTATGCGCGTAATCTCGCCTTGCTGGCGGCCGTGCAGAAGATTGCCGCGGCCCACGACGCCAAGCCGGCGCAGGTCGCGCTCGCCTGGTTGCTGCAGCGTGGGCCCGACATCGTGCCGATCCCGGGCACCAAGCGTCGCACTTATCTCGATATCAATGCGCAGGCTGCAGCGCTCGCCCTGACGGCGACCGAGCTCGCCGAGATCGACGCCATCGGCGGTGCCGCCGGTCCGCGCTATACGCCGAAGGCGATGGAGTGGATCGATCGCTGAGCCTTCAAGCTCGGCGGATCACCAGCTGTAGCGCACTCGATAGCGGATCACCGTCTCGCCGCCCGCGGCGAGGCGCGTCGCGAACTGGATGTTCTGCGCATCCAGCTTGGTATGGTCCTGACTTTGTCGCAGGATTTTCCACTGCCCAGTGCGGAACATGGATTCGGCGACGGTGACCTCGACCGGTTCGCGCTTGCGATTGCGTACGCGTACCTCGATTTCTTCCTCGAGCCAGCGCGCACGGGTGTCGATCGCGAAGTCGACCTGTCGGCGTTCACCGACCACATCGAAAGCCGTTCCGAGTCGCACTCGCACGAGCTCATCGCGAGCCGTATGGCCGATACGATCTTCACCAATGAATTCAAGACTGCTGTCGGCGTCATCGAGTTGCGAAACGCGGATACGGCCCGCGGGCAGGGGCACGCCCAAACCCAAAGATTTATCGTTGCGAAATTCGAGGTGTACGTCGACTTTGGTATTGGCGGTCATGCCGTAGTCGCGCTCGAGCAGCGGCCCACCGCCGAATCCGGCGGTCAATCCGCGATACACCAAGAGCTTGCGCGCCGGAATCTGCCTCACCTGATCGAAGAGCTCGAGCTGTCGCGTCGAGTTGTCCGGCAGATCGGTACGCCGACCGAGCGTGTAGAGATGAAACTCCGAAAACGCCTTCTCGGCAAAGCCGACATCCTCAGCCACGGCACCAACCATCATCGCCTCGGCGCGACGCAGCATCGGTCGCAGCTGGGCGGACGGGGTCCGCTGCACATCACCGGCGACGAGCTTGAGACGCGTGTCGCGGTAACTTGCGCCGGAGAGATTGACGATGCTCACCCAAGCCGACAAATCGAGCAGCCCGCTGTTGGCGTCCTTGCCGGGCTTGAACACCAGGTTGTAGTCGGCCCACCAGGTAATGCCACCGGTTTCATAGGACACGCGCGTGCGCTGCTTGCCCGCTCGCGGCGAACTGAGCAGCCACTCGAGGGTCGGCTGCGTAATCAAACCGCCCGGTAACTCAGGGAAGCGGATCGCCGCGTGATCGCGCAATGCCGTCACCGTACCGTCCGCAGCGCGCAGCACGAGGCCATCGCTGGCCGATAACAGCGTGCCGCTGAGCGTCGTCACTTGGCCGCCTTGCACGCGCTCTACGGTCACCGGACGCCCGAGGTAGCGCTGCAGCAATTTGCGCGAGTTGACGAGATCGAACTGGAAGCTCTGTTCGAGCACTCGCGTCGCCGGCTCGGTAAGCGAGGTAAAAGTGACCGTCGTCGGATCGATATAGGCGGCCACATCGGCAAATCTTTGTTGCGAGCGACCGGCAGGCAGATCGAGCTCGCGCTCTTCGCGCACGATCGCGAATCCCGGCACCGCCCCGCCGCGCAGTGCCTCGGCCCCATCGACCGGTCGGTAGAATTCGGCTGGCACCGCGCCGGACTCCGCTGAGCTGTATAGGGTGAGCGCAGTGTCGGCGCGCGCCGGCGACAGCAGACCCGACGCCATCAAGAACGTACTGATCAGTGCTGTGTATGTTGCAGAAGCGCGTCTTTTCATTGAGTCATGCTCGGCGACGTCTTGTGCGTGATTCCTGCAGGTCGGGTTTTGCGTGGTGGTTTTCGCTCAGCCGCCGCGCAAGGTGCTCACCGGCGGTTGCCGCAACACGCCGCGGGTGGCGATCCAGCCGCTGGTGGCGACCAGCACGCCACCGCCCAGCAAGCCGATCACCCAGATCGACGGATCGAATCGATAGCTGACCTGCAGAATCCGCTCCGCCAACAGAAAGCCCGCCACCGACGCACCGATTGCAGCCAACAGGCCGGACAACAGACCAAGCGCGCTGAACTCGGCGAGGATGCCACGCGCAACAGTGCCGCGGCTCGCACCGAGTGTGCGCAACATCGCACTTTCATAGCGTCGCTCATCGCGCGAGCCCTGTACTGCAGCAAGCAGCACGGTCAAACCGGCGAACAGCGTGAAGACGAACACGCTCTGCACAGCGAGCACGGCCTTGTCGACCACCCCACGTACCTGCGTAAGCAGATCGTCGAGGTCGAACACCGAAACGCTCGGGAAGCGCCGCACGAGATCGGCGATCACGCGGCTCTCGCCGGTACCGAAATAGGCGCTCGTCATCCAGGTACCGGCCATTTCATCGAGCAGTCCGGGCGGAAACACGATGAAGAAATTAGGCTGGAAGCTATCCCATTTGATCTTGCGTACGCTGGAGACCTCGGCCTCAACCTGTTCTCCGGCGACATCAAAGGTCATGCGATCGCCGATCTTCAGACCGAGCCCCTGCTGGTACTCGTCGGAAATCGATACCAGCGGTCGCCCATGCTCGGCAGGCGTCCACCAGCGGCCGGCCACCACTTCGTTGTCATTGCCGAGGTCCGCCTGCCAGGTGATGTTCTGGTCGCGACGCGAATAGCCCTCGCCGCGCGGATCAATGAATTCGATCTGTTCGATCGGCTTGCCATTGAGTTGCGTCAGCCGCGCGCGAATCATCGGCAGCGCGCGCGATTGCGCCGCCCCCCGCTCCTGCAAAAAGTCGAAGAAAGCGGTGCGCTCGTCCGGCGGGATGTTGATGAAGAAGAAATTGGGCAAGTCGGTGGGCAGGCTGCGTCGCCAATCATCGAGCAGATCGTTGCGGACCACCGCGAGCAGCAACAACACCATGATGCCGAGTCCGAAGGCGACGATCTGCACGACGCTCTCGGCGCGTCGTCGGCTGAGATTGGCGATACCGTAGCGCCACGAGATGCCCACGCTGCCGCGCATCGCACCGGCCACGCGTACCAGCAACCAGCCGGCCAGCGCCAGAACACCGATGAATACCGCGAGGCCGACCACGAAACCAACGAAGAGCAGCGGATCGCGTACCACCCACCACACCAGCAGCACCACCGCGGCGACCGCCGGACCGAAAGCCAGCCACACCACCGGCGGCGGCGGACCCATGTCGCGGCGCAGCACGCGAATCGCAGGAACACGGGACAGCTGCAGCAACGGCGGCAAGGCGAAACCGGCGAGTAACGCCACGGCGGTCAGGAAGCCAAGTCCGAGCGGCAGCAGATCGGGTGGCGGCAAATCTGCACGCAACAAACCCTGCAGAGCCCGGAGCAGCCATTCCTGTGCGAGATAACCAAAAGCCGAGCCGATCAGTGCGGCGGCAACGGCGATCAGCAGCAACTGCACGAGGCTCACCACCAGCGTCAGATTACGCGATGCACCGAGCGTCTTGAGCAGTGCCACCGAGTCGAGGTGACGCTGTACGTAGCGCCGCGCGGCCATCGCCACGGCGATCGCACACAGCAGCACGGCCACCAGGCTCGCGAGACTGAGAAAGCGGCCCGCCCGCTCGATCGCGTTTTGAATCTGCGGACTCGCCTCGCTGACATCCCGCAGCCGCTGGCCGCGCTGTTTCTTTGACTCGAGCCAGGCCTTGAACTGCACGATGGCCTCGCGTTCACCGGCGAATAGCAACGCATGCTGGGCGCGCGAACCAGGCTGCAGCAATCGGGTCGCCGGCAGGTCATCGGCATGCATCAGCATGGACGGTGCGAGTTCACCGAAACCACCGCCCTGATCGGGGCGAGTAATGAGCACCTTGCCGACGCGAAAGCTCGCGGCACCCACCGAAATCGACTCGCCGAGCTGCACCTCGAGTGCGGCCAAAAGTTTGGAATCCGGCCAGACCTCGCCGCGAGCAGGGCCGCGGATCATTGGCTCGGCGACGCCAAAGGCCTCGTCGGCCACACCGACCGTGCCGCGCAGCGGATATTCCGCACTCACTGCACGCACGTTGGTCAGCTGCGTGCGCTCGTCGCGGAATACCACGCTGAGTACGGAAGTGCTGCGCGCCGTGGCAAGACCGCGGCGGCGTGCCTCGACCTCGTACACGGTATCGAGCGGGGCGGAGCCCGACTCGAGGCGCAGATCGGCGGCCAGCACTTCGTTGGCCTGCAGCGCGACCGACTGGCTGATGCGATTGACCAGAAAACCGACGCCGGTCAGGGCGCCCACCGCGACGGTCAGCGCAATCAGCAGAATGCCGAGTTCACCGGATTTCCATTCGCGGCCGAGCATGCGCAGGCCGAGCGTGATGCCACGTGACAGCATGTTCAGCCCGGGGCGAGACGCCCCGCCTCCATGATCCAACCGCGGCCGCAGCGTGCGGCGAGCGTCCGATCGTGCGTCACCAGCACGATGGTGGTGTGCGAATTGGCATTCAGATCGAACAGCAGATCGGCGATCTTCGCGCCGGTCTGGGTATCGAGGTTACCGGTGGGTTCGTCGGCGAACAGCACCGCCGGACGAGTGACGAATGCGCGCGCAATCGCCACGCGCTGCTGTTCACCACCCGAGAGCTGGCGTGGGTAGTGTCCGGTGCGTTCCTTCAGCCCGACACGCTCCAGCGCCTCGAGGGCGCCACCCCGTGCATCGCGGCGGCCCGCCAGCTCGAGCGGCAGCATGACGTTTTCGAGTGCGGTCAAGGCCGGCACCAGATGGAACGACTGGAACACAAAACCCACGCGCTCCGCCCGCAGACGCGCGCGGCCGTCTTCGTCGAGCGCAGTGAGATCTTCGCCCGCCAGCAGCACCTTGCCCGAACTCGGCACATCGAGACCGGCCAACAAGGCCAGCAGGGTCGACTTGCCCGCGCCAGAGGCGCCGACGATGGCTACCGATTCGCCCGCATGCACTTGGAACGAAACGTCCCTGACGATGGTCAGTGTACCTTCGGGGCTGCTAACCTCTTTGCACAGTTCACGGGCTTCGAGGACGATATCTTTGGTCACGAAACGTTCCTTCGTCATGGCAATGCTGCTGGCTCTGCTGCCGGCGTGGTCGCACGGCAGCGAGGCTCGCGACCCGTCCCGCACCATCCTGGTCCTGGGGGACAGCGTCAGCGCCGGATACGGCTTGTCCAACAACGAAGGCTGGGTAGCCCTGCTGCAGGCGCGCCTGAAGTCCCAAGGTTACGGGTACCGCGTGGTCAATGCCAGCGTCAGCGGCGAGACGACCACCGGCGGCCTCGCCCGCCTGCCGCGCGCGCTCAGCCTGCACCGTCCTGCCATCGTGATCCTCGAGCTCGGCGGCAATGATGGCCTGCGCGCCCTGCCCCTCGAAACCTCGCGCAGCAATCTCGAAAAAATGATCCTTGCCGCCCAAGGCGCTGGGGCCCGCGTGCTGCTGCTCGGCATGAAGATTCCGCCTAACTACGGCCCCCGATACTCCACCGGCTTCGAAAAAATGTTCCGCGATCTCGCCACCCGATATCGACTCGCTTTTGAACCTTTCTTTCTCGACAAGATTGCGCTCGCCCCGGGGATGATGCAGGACGACGGCCTGCACCCGACGGCCAAGGCCCAACCCGTGATGCTCGAGACGATGTGGCCCGCGCTCTTGCCGCTGCTCGAACGCCCCAGCGCGCGTACGACCAGCGCCCCCTGAATTCATTGTCCGGAGTCTTCGCATGACCAAGCCCTGGCTCGCCCACTACCCGCATGGTGTACCGGCCGAGATCGACCCCAACCGCTATGCCTCGATCGCACACATGGCGGATACGAGTTTTGCCGAGTTCGCCGACCGCGTCGCTTACGTGCAGATGGGCAAGCAGATCACCTACGGCGATCTCGACCGCCAATCGCTCGCCTTTGGCGCGTGGCTGCAGCAACGCGGTGGCGTCGGTCGCGGCGACCGGGTGGCCATCATGCTGCCGAACGTGCTGCAGTATCCGATCGCGCTGTTCGGTGCGCTGCGCGCTGGCGCCACCGTGGTCAATACCAATCCGCTCTACACCACGCGCGAACTCGAGCACCAACTCAATGATTCGGGTGCCGAGACCATCGTCATTCTCGAAAACTTTGCGCATGTGCTGCAGGACGTGATTGCGCGCACCCGCGTACGCACCGTCATCCTCACCAGCATCGGCGAACTGCTGGGCTTTCCGAAGGGCAACATCGTCGATTTCGTGGTCCGCCGTGTGCGCAAGGCGGTACCTCCGTACAACTTGCCGGGCACACGCCGCTTTGCCGATGTACTGCGCGAAGGCTCGTCGCTGAAACTTGCCAAGCCAAATCTCTCCCATGCCGATCTCGCCTTCCTGCAATACACCGGCGGCACCACCGGGGTCTCGAAGGGCGCGATGCTGAGCCATGGCAACATGGTCGCCAACGTGTTGCAGTCGAGCGCCTGGACCGAGCCGGTGCTGCCGCGTGACGAAGTGGGCATCGCCATCACCGCCTTGCCGCTGTATCACATCTTCGCGCTCACGGCGAACTGCATCCTTTTCCTGCGTCTCGGCTGGACCAACATCCTCATCACCAACCCGCGTGATTTTCCGGCCTTCGTGGCCGAACTCAAAAAATACCGCTTCAGCTACATCTCGGGCGTCAACACGCTGTTCAACGCGCTGTTACACACGCCGGGGTTCGATCAACTGGACTTCGGCAATCTGCGGTGCACGCTGGGCGGCGGCATGGCCGTGCAGCGCGCCGTGGCCGAGCGCTGGAAGCAAGTGACGGGCTGCATCCTCACGCAAGCCTGGGGTCTCACCGAAACCTCACCTGCCGCCTGCATCAATCCGATCGATCAGGATTTCAATGATTCCATCGGTCTGCCAATTTCTTCCACGGAAATCATCATCGTCGATGATGCCGGGAAGCCGTTGCCGATCGGCGAATCGGGCGAGATCTGCGTGCGCGGCCCGCAGGTGATGCAGGGCTACTACAACAGGCCCGACGAAACCGCGAAGGTGATGCTCGAGGGCGGTTGGCTGCGCACCGGCGACATCGGCCGCATGGACGAGAGAGGGTTCGTCTACATCGAAGACCGCAAGAAAGACATGATCAATGTCTCGGGCTTCAACGTTTATCCCAACGAGGTCGAAAGCGTCGCGGTCACTCACCCGGGGATTCTCGAGGCGGCGGCCGTGGCCAAGGCGGACGAACGCTCGGGCGAAGTCGTGGCGCTTTTCGTGGTGCGCAAGAACCCGCAGCTGACCGAAGCCGAAGTCATCGAGCACTGCCGTGGATCGCTCACCGGCTACAAGGTGCCGCGCCACGTCTATTTCAGGAACGAACTGCCGAAGACCAATGTCGGCAAGATCCTGCGCCGCGAACTGCGCGACGAGGCACAGAAACTCTAGCACCCGTCTTTACGACGGTCGCGTAACGTCGGTCGCGGGGGGCGTGACGACCAGGCGCCGATGCTCGCCGAGCGCAAAGCGGTCAGTCATGCCGGCAACATAGTCGGCGACCACCCGTGCGCGCGCCGCAGTCCCCGAGTTGCGCTCGGCGCTCGCTGCCGCGTCGCGGTGCTCGCGCGGCAGCAGCTCGATGTCGCGCAAGAGCGTGGCGAACAACTCGCGCAGCACGACGCGTGCCCTGTCGGTCATCGCCAGCACCCGCGGGTGCCGGTAGAGATTTGCATGGAGGAATCTCTTGAGCGCGACATGCTCAGTATGCACCGCCTCGCTCATGACAATCAGCGGAAATCTTTGGCGACGCACGTCCTCGATGCTGCCGACACCGGCATCGAGGATGCGCACGCGGCTCGTTTCGATCACATCGAGCACCACGCGATTGATCATGCGCCGGATAGTCTCGTGGATGACGCGACGACCGGCGAGTTGCGGATATCGCACCATCACCGCCGCATGTTCCCGCCCGAACAGATCCACCTCGCGCAAGGCCTCTAGATCGATCAAGCCGGCTCGCAGACCATCATCAACATCGTGATTGTTGTAGGCGATGGCATCGGCGAGGTTGGCAAGCTGCGCTTCGAGCGTAGGCTGAGTGCGGTTCAAGAAACGCTCGCCGAGTTCGCCGAGTTCGCGGGCGTGATTCGCGGAACAATGCTTAAGGATGCCTTCGCGTGTTTCGTAGGTGAGATTTAGCCCTGGAAAATCCGCGTACCGCTCCTCAAGGAGATCGACCACGCGCAGCGACTGCAAGTTGTGCTCGAAACCGCCGTAATCGCGCATGCAATCATTGAGTGCATCCTGCCCGGCATGACCGAAGGGCGTGTGACCGAGATCGTGGGCGAGGCAGATCGCTTCGGTCAACGTTTCGTGCAGACCGAGCGCCGCAGCGATGGTACGGCCGATCTGTGCGACTTCCATCGAGTGCGTGACACGGGTGCGATAGAGATCACCCTCATGGTTGACGAATACCTGCGTCTTGTAGACGAGTCGTCGAAACGCGTTCGAATGGATGATGCGATCGCGATCCCGCTGGAATTCGCCGCGCATCTCGGGGGGCGGCTCGGGGTAACGACGGCCGCGCGAGTGCTCGGCGGACGCCGCCCAGGGTGCGAGACTCACTCGAGATGCTCCGTCAAAGTCGCCAGCAAGGCGTCCTGCGGATAATCAGCGCTCACAAAGGCCGCGCCGATATCGCGCAGCAACACCAGGCGCACGCGCCCATCTTTGACCTTCTTGTCGAGGCTCATCGCCGCAAGCGCAGCAGTCACGCTCGATTCACCCCGCATCCGCGTCGGCAGACCAAAGCGCTGCAGCAAAGTCTCAAGTCGTGCAGGCTGCGCGGCGGAAATCCAGCCACAATGCTGCGACAGCGTCGCCGCCATCATCATGCCCGCAGCGACCGCTTCGCCGTGCAGCCAGCGTGTATAGCCGGTGACACTCTCGATCGCGTGACCAAAAGTGTGGCCGAGATTGAGCAGCGCCCGATCGCCTTGTTCGTGCTCATCGCGCGCAACGATCGCTGCCTTGATGGCGCAGGAACGGCGCACTGCATGGGTCACCGCCGCAGCATCGAGTGCCAGCAGCGCCTCGACGTTCGACTCCAGCCATTCGAAAAACGGCGCATCGCAGATGAGTCCGTACTTGATCACCTCGGCGAGCCCCGCCCGCAGTTCGCGCGTCGGCAGAGTGCGCAGTGTGTCGATATCGGCGACCACGGCGAGCGGCTGGTGAAAGGCGCCGATCATGTTCTTGCCGAGCGGATGATTGACGCCGGTCTTGCCTCCTACCGACGAGTCGACTTGCGCGAGCAGCGTGGTCGGGATCTGCACGAAGCCGATGCCGCGCTGATAGCAGGCTGCGGCAAAACCCGCCATGTCGCCGATCACGCCGCCGCCGAGTGCGACGATCAGATCATCTCGCGCAAAACGTCGCTCGAGCAACGCATCGAAAATCTTCGATACCGTCGCGAGGGTTTTGTGCGACTCGCCGTCGGGCAAGACGATGTCGTAGGTCTCGCGTCCTGCGCGCGCGGCGTGCACGAGTGGGGCGTACAGCGGTGCAACGGTCGAATTGGTGACGACCGCCACCTTGCGCGCCGGCAGCAGCGCGTCAAGCCCGGCGGCATCCCGCAACAAGCCGGCGCCGATATGAATCGGATAGGCGCGTGCGCCGAGCTCGACGGTGAGAGAGAGTGGCGAAACCATGACCGGCAAAGTATACGCGGCCGTGACAATCAGGAACTTCGCAACTCCGCCAGGTGTCCGAGGATACGTTCGACGACCTGCTGTACCCGCTGTCCGTCGGTCTGCACGGTAATCGCCGCCACTTCCGCGTACAACGGAGCGCGCTGCAGCATGAGAGCGCCAAGTCGTGCACTCATGTCATCGGCGCCGCTCAGCAAGGGTCGTCGTTCGCCGCGGCGCACTCGCTGTGCCTGCTGCGTCACCGAAGTTTCGAGATACACCACCGTACCGCCTTCACGCAGTGCCCGCCGATTCTCCTCCAGCAAGATCGCACCACCACCCGTGGAGAGCACGATACCCGATGGTCGCGCCGAGTCAGGGTGCAGCAGATCGGGCTGCAGCAGCAGGGTGATGATCTCGCGCTCCCGCTGGCGGAACCCAGCCTCGCCTTCCTTTTCGAAGATGAGTGGAATATCGACGCCGCTGCGTCGCTCGATCTCGGCGTCCGAATCGAAAAACGGCAGGCGCAGCGCGCGGGCGAGCTGCTTGCCGACCGCGGATTTGCCTGACCCCATGGGTCCGACGAGTATGATGTTCCGCCGTACGTTCATGCGCTGCTCCCGCACCACCAAGCCTAACCGAAGCACTGCTCGAAGCGTGATCCGTCATTGCCGCCTGAGCGGCAACCGGCACCGGCCTTCCGGTAACATTCGCGTATCGTGAAGCGCCCCCTGTTGAAAATCGCCTATCTGGCTGCAGCCGGGCTCGTGATCGGCGCACCCACGCTCGTCCTGCTCATTGCCGGCGCGTATCTGTACCTGCAGCCGTCGCTGCCGAGCGTCGAGGCCATGCGGCAGATCGAGCTGCAAGTGCCGCTGCGCGTGTACTCCCGCGACGGCCAGATGATTGCGCAGATCGGCGAACAGCGTCGTATCCCGGTGACCTTCGAACAGGTACCGCCGATGGTGCGACAGGCCTTCATCGCCGCCGAAGACGATCGCTTCTTTCAGCACTCGGGATTCGACTATCAGGGCATCCTGCGCTCGATCATCGTCAACCTGATCCCGGGCTATCGTCTCGAGGGCGCAAGCACCATCACCCAGCAGACGGCGAAAAACCTGTTCCTGACCAACGATCGCACCTGGCGGCGCAAGGGCCAGGAGATGTTTCTCACCTATCGGATCGAGCAGGAATTCACCAAGGAAGAAATTCTTGGTCTCTATCTGAACGTCATCCACTTCGGCAAACGTGCCTATGGCGTTGCCGCCGCCGCCGATGTCTATTTCGGCAAAACGCTGGACCAGCTCACGCTCGCCGAAACGGCGACACTTGCGCGCGTGCCACAGGCGCCGTCGCGCTATAACCCGATCAATAATCCTGAAGCTGCGGCGCAGCGCCGCGGTTACGTACTGCGCCGCATGCGTGAACTCGGATTCATTGATCCCGCCGCCGAACAACGCGCTGCCGCCGAGAAAGTCAGGGCGCGCGAGCACGTACAATCGTTCGAAGTCGAAGCGCCGTACATCGCCGAGATGGCGCGACTCGAGCTCGTGCAACGCTTCGGTGCGGCTGCACAGAATGAGGGCTACAAGATCTACACCACCGTCGAACCGCTGCAGCAAACAGCGGCCAACGCAGCGTTGCGCAATGGTCTGCTCGATTACGACCGACGTCAGGGTTGGCGCGGCGCAAAGACCACGCTGACGTTGCCGGCTGGCAACGATGAGACTCGACTCGAAGAGCTGCTCGAAGATTTCGCCTCCAGCGGTCCGGTGCAGCCAGCTGCGGTGCTGGCTGTACAGGACAAATCCGCGGACGTGTACGTGCGTGGCCGTGGCAAGGTGTCGCTGCCCTGGGAGGCGATGTCCTGGGCACGTCCTAGAGTGAATGGTCGCCTCGGCCGATCGCCCAAGAGCGCTGGCGAGATCCTCACGCGCGGCATGGTGGTGTACGTCACCCTCGAGCCAACGCCGCAGCTTGCCCAAATCCCCGAAGCGGCAGCCGCGCTGGTCGCCCTCGCGCCGCGCGATGGTGCCATCACCGCACTCGTCGGCGGCTTTGATTATTTTGATGCGGGCGCCGGCAAGTTCAACCGCGCGATTCAGGCCAAGCGCCAACCCGGCTCCGGCTACAAGCCTTTTCTTTATTCCGCCGCATTGGACAACGGCTTCACGCCCGCCTCGGTCGTGCTCGATGCGCCCTTCGTGATCGACGATCCGCGCATGGAAGAAGCATGGCGACCGGAGAATTCGAGTGGCGACTTTGCCGGACCCACGCGCTTGCGCGAGGCGTTGGTCAAATCACGCAATCTGGTCTCGATCCGCGTGCTGCAGTCGATCGGCATGGGTCCCGCCATCGCCTACACCGAGCGTTTCGGCTTCGAGCGTGCGAGTCTGCCGCGCAATCTCACGCTCTCGCTCGGCACCATGAGTGCCTCGCCGCTGCAGGTGGCCGCAGGCTACGCGGTGTTCGCCAACGGTGGCCATCGCATCCAGCCATGGTTCATCGAACGCATCGTCGATCCGCAAGGCAAGGTCGTATTCGAAGCGACGCCGCGGCGTGTCGCGCCCGAGTGTGAGGCGCCACTCGCAGCAAACACCACGCAGGCCGTCGCTGAACCGGACGAAGCCCTGCCGAGCGCCGCGGCTCTACCGAGCGACTGCGATCTGCCGGTGACCCAGATTGCCCCCCGCGTCATCAGCGCGCAGAACGCCTGGCTGATGACCGACATGCTGCGCGAAGTGATCACCCGCGGCACCGGCCGTCGCGCGCTCGCCCTCGGACGGCGCGATATCGCGGGCAAAACGGGCACCACCAACGAAGCGCGCGATACCTGGTTCAATGGCTACAACGCATCGCTGGTCGCCTCGGTGTGGGTGGGCTTCGATCAGTCCAAACCGCTCGGCGAGGGCGAAGAGGGCAGCCGCACGGCCGTGCCCATTTGGACCGATTTCATGGCCAAGGCTTTGCAAGGTGTGCCCGATACATCGTGGCCGGCGCCGGGCGGGCTCGTGCAAGTGCGCATCTCGCCGGTGACCGGTGAGCTCGCCAGTGCGGATGACCCTTCGGCAATCTTTGAAACCTTCATGGCCGACCGACTGCCGACCGGCAGTGCAGCCAGCGAGTTGCCCGCAGGGTCGGCCCGTCGTCCACTCGAACCGGCTTCGTCGGAGCCTATTTTTTGAAGAAGCTGCCGCCACGGGCCGAGAACCTGCGACGTGCCTTGGCCCAGGAAGCGGCACGCGTTATGGCCGAACACGGCATACGCGACTTCCTGTTCGCCAAACGCAAAGCTGCCGAGCGGTTCGGCGTCGTCGATGGCGCAGTACTGCCGCGCAACACCGAGATCGAGCAAGCCCTGCAGGAATATCAAAGATTATTCGGCGGCGAGGCTCACCTCGAGTCGCTGCAGGCACAACGCGAAGTCGCGCTCGATGTGATGCGCCGACTCCACGAATTCCAGCCGCGGTTGGTGGGTCCGGTGCTGCAAGGCACGGCTACCAACCACGATGATGTGATGCTGCACGTGTTCGCGGATCGCGCCGAAACCGTGACGTTTCGCTTGCTCGATCAGCGCGTGCCGTTCGAGCTCGCGGAACGACGTACACGGCTCGATGCCGAACGCGTCGTGCAGCAACCCGCCATCAAGCTCGAGGTCGATGGACAGCCGGTTGAACTCGTGGTGTTTGCACTCGATGGCATCCGCCAATCACCGATCAGTCCGGTGGATGGCAAACCGATGCGTCGCGCAGATGTGCGCGAAGTGGAAGCCTTGCTGGAGTCGGCCTGAGACTCAGCGCTTGCCGATGGCGACGTAATCGCGCTTCGCCGGCCCGGTGTAGAGCTGACGCGGCCGGCCGATCTTGTAGCCCGGATCGCTGATCATCTCCTGCCAATGCGCGACCCAACCGGCGGTGCGGGCGATCGCGAACATCACGGTGAACATCGAGCGCGGAATACCGAGCGCGCTGTAGATGATGCCCGAATAGAAATCGACGTTCGGATAGAGCTTGCGCGCGATGAAGTAGTCGTCCTTGAGGGCGACTTCTTCGAGACGCTGCGCGAGTTCGAGCAAGGGGTTGTCGGCACGACCCATCTTGGCGAGCACCTTGTGGCACATCTCGCGGATGATCTTCGCGCGCGGATCGAAATTCTTGTAGACACGATGGCCGAAGCCCATCAGACGCACATTGCTCGACTTGTCCTTCACCTGCGCGAGGAACTTCGGAATGTTGTCGACCGAGCCGATTTCTTCGAGCATGTCGAGCACGGCTTCGTTGGCACCGCCATGCGCCGGACCCCACAGCGCCGACACGCCGGCGGAGATGGCTGCATAAGGGTTGGCGCCCGTCGAACCGGCGAGGCGCACCGTCGAGGTGCTGGCGTTCTGTTCATGATCCGCATGCAGGATAAGCAGCAGATCAAGCGCCTGTGCGGCGAGCGGATCGACGTGATACGGCTCGCAGGGCACGGCGTAGTACATGTGCAGCAGGTTGCTGCAATAGTCGAGATCGTTGCGCGGATAGATGAACGGCTGACCCAATGCCCGCTTGTACGCCGCTGCCGCGATGGTCGGCAGCTTGGCGATGATGCGGTGCATGAAGATCTCGCGATGGCGCGGATTATTGATGTCCATCGAGTCGTGATAGAACGCCGACATCGAAGCGACGATCGCACTCACCATGGCCATCGGGTGCGCGTCGTAATGGAAACCGTTGTACATGCGCAGCAACGATTCATTGACCATCGTGTGCCGCTGGATGCTCACGCTGAAATCGGCCAACTGCTTCGCGTCCGGAAGCTCGCCGTTGTTGAGCAGGTAGGCCACTTCGATGAACGAGCTCTGTGCCGCGAGCTGCTCGATGGGATAGCCGCGATACAGCAGCACGCCCTGATCACCGTCGATGTAGGTGATCTTGCTCTCCGTGCTCGCGGTGGCCATGAATCCCGGGTCGAAAGTGAAGACACCGTGGTCCTTGGTCAGCGCAGCAATATCGATCACGTCGGGACCGATGCTGCCAGAACGCACAGGCAGCTGACTGCTCTTGCCGGAGGAGAGATCTTTCAGTTCGAAGTGCTTGTTGGCCATGGCGTGAAAATCGTCATCGTGAAATTCGTCGCAGAATTGCGACGACGCGTCGCGAAAATGGCACGCTCGCCGACCATAATCAAGGCAGCGCGCCGCAATTTTTCTATTCGACCACCTTGTAGAGCACGCCCGGTGCCAATCTGCGGTCCGGATAGAGACCGTTGATCAGCATGAGCTCTTCCTTTCGGTATTTCTCGACCGGCATATCAGCGGCGTAATCTTCCAGACGAGTCTCGGCCGTCGCCGTGCGAATTCGCAAGCGATACGGTTCGGCGAGTGGGTACTCGGACGGCTTGAGCGCACGCAGGGTTTCGGCCACCGATCGAAACAAACCATCGGACTCCGGCACGCCGTTACGCGATGAGCGGCTGGCGCCGGCAAAAATGTAGGCACTGCTGCCGCGATAAAGGACGGTCCAGCGTACCGGCCCCGCACCGTTGTCGAGCGGCGAACCTGAGGTGCTGCGCACGGTGTAACCCGGCATGCCGTTCACGGTGATCGCCTCGCCGCCCGCAAGTGGGGCGCCGCGCAGTTGCGACAAAAGGAATTCGCGCGGTCCCTGAGTCGGTGGATATTCCTTCAACGTGATCTGCATCAGCGTGTCTTTGTTCGGCGTATAGGCAATCAGCGCATCGCGCTGGTTGTCGACGGTCCAGGCTCGGGGGAACGCGACCGTGATACTGAGCTCGGCGTGATACATCCGATTGTCGCGGACGATGCCCTGCACACGACTCGACCCGTAGGTGAGGCCATCGATCGCCTGCATGTAGCGCTCGCGGTTGTCGACCCAGCCGCCCGGCGGTCCCGACTCGAGCTTGGCGGAGGCCTTGGCCGCCTGCACTGCACGCGCATCGGGCGCGGGATGCGAAGAAAAGAGTCCGTGATAGATCCGCGGCTCGCGACCCTCGGCGCGGGCGCGATCGATCTCGAAGCGCTCGCCACGCCGGAACATCTCGAACACTTCGCCCATGGCCTCGGGGCGGTAACCCGCTCGGGTCGAGTACTGCAAGCCGATGCGATCGGCCTCGAGTTCGTTTTCTCGACCGTAGCCCTTCATCCAGGCATTGGCGCCGAGATTGGCGAGATCCGCGACGGCACTCGAGCCGGTGTAGATCGCCGCCGCCGCGGTGGCGAGCGTGGCCAGTACACCCCGAGTCATGCGCTTCTGCGGGTGCTTGGCAGTCACGTGCGCCACTTCGTGACCGAGCACGGAGGCGAGCTCGGCTTCGGAATTGAGCTGAATCAGCAGACCACGATGCACGTAGACGTAGCAGCAGCCGGTCGTGAAAGCATTGATGGAATCGTCATCGACCACGACGAATTTCCATTCTTCGTCGGGCATGCTGCTTTGACGGGCGATGCGCTGCCCGACTTCACTGACGTAGTCCTGCAGCGCCTGATTGTCATAGAGGCCGTAGGCCTTGATGATCTGCTCGTGCGCCTTGCGTGCGCTCGAACTCTCCTGCGATTTGCGCTTGCCGGAGGACTGCGCATCGGCGACCGTCGGTACAAGCAGCACCGCACAGGCGGCAAGCAACAAGGAGAGGTGGCGCAGAATCAGCATGCTCGCGAGTCCTCAGTCGTCGATCACTTCGACGAGACCACGCTAGCAGAAGTTCCGAGCGGGCGGCGCGAGGACGAGCGCCAATGAGCCTGTGGCGCCACAGGCGCCTCGGGATGCGGCAGTCTCAGCGAGCGACGGCAGCCGCGTACTTCTTGCGGAACTTGTCGACGCGGCCAGCGGTGTCGAGGATCTTCTGCTTGCCGGTGTAGAACGGATGGCAGCTCGAGCACACTTCGAGCGACAGATCGCTGCCCATGGTGGAGCGCGTCTTAAAGCTGTTGCCGCAAGAGCAGTTGACCGTGATTTCCGTGTATTCGGGGTGAATCGAGGGTTTCATGAGCGGTCTTCCACGTGCGGACAGGGACGAAAAAAGGGCGCGAATATTAAGCGCTGACACCGGGTCTCGACAAGGGGCGGCTGAAAAGACCGGGCAGAAGTCGTCGGCCGTCCACAAAATCTGTGGATAACTCTGTGGAAGATATCCCAGTTGAAGGACTTATTCGGCCTGATTTCAGCCTTTTTGACGTGATGATCAAAAAATAATCAGCCTTGTTTTTATAATTAAATCAGATACTTATAGTTTAATTCTTGTAACGAAACTGAAAAAACCTCGCAATCGGTCACAGCGACAGGTTTTTTCGATCGTTGTGCATACTTTTTCGGCCCCGCGTCAGCTTCGACGGTCGAGCCGAGTGTCAGCATCGGCGGACAAAAACTCGAGTAGCAGTTCGTTGAGCCAACGCAGCCCGGCGGCGGTTGGCGCCAACTGCCACGGTCCGCCGCCGGCCAGGGTCAGCAGATCCCGCTCGCCCAAGCGTCGCAGCGTCGGCTCAACCGTCGACCAGGACACACCCGCGCGAGCCTCGAACAAGCGGCTATCGAAACCCTCGACCAAGCGCAGCGCATTCAACATGAACTCGAACGGCCGCTCGGCGACGGCAACGTCGCGCCAGAGCAGCCCGCCCCGCGGATCGCGCTGATAGCGGCGCGGTTCGCGCGGCTGCGTGCTGCGCCGAATGGTGAAACCGTCGCTCACATCGGTGCCGCTCAACTTGCCGTGCGCTCCAGCGCCGACGCCCAGGTAATCGCCGAACTGCCAATAAAGAAGGTTGTGGGCGCAACGTCGTCCCGCACGCGCATAGGCCGACACCTCGTAACGCGCATATCCGGCCGCCGCAAGCGCCGCGCTCGTCGCCTCGAGCATCGTCTCGGTCGCCTCGTCATCCGGTAATTCCGCAGGAGGTCTTGCCGCGAACGGCGTGCCGGGCTCTAGCGTCAGGTGATAGTGGGAAATCTGCGCCGGCTCGAGCGCGATGGCCATCGCCACATCCTGCAGCGCAAGCGCACGATCTTGCGCCGGCAGACCGTACATCAAATCAAGATTGAAATTGGCGAGACCCGCAGCGTGCAACTCCGCCGCGGCGCGCTGCGTATCGTCAGGCGAGTGGATACGACCGAGCGCATGCAGGGCGGCGGTATCAAAACTCTGCGCACCCAGCGACACGCGGTTGATCCCCGCGGCCGCGTACTCGGCGAAGCGACCACGCTCGATCGTGCCGGGATTCGCCTCGAGCGTGATCTCGGCCTGCGGCTCGAGACCGACGCGGCGTCGTACGAACTCGAGCACGCGACCGATCGCCGCCGGCGAGAACAGACTCGGCGTGCCGCCACCCATGAAGACCGTCGCGATACGACGCTCGCCGATCAATGCCGCCTGCGTCTCGAGCTGATGCTCGAGATCGGCCTGCAACGAGTCGATGTACGCGGCTTCCGGCACCGTGTCGCGACCCGCTGCGCCCTCGCGCAAGGCATGCGAGTTGAAATCGCAGTACGGGCATTTGCTGACGCACCACGGAAAATGCAAATAGAGCCCGAGCGGGATGACCTCGCTCATGTCAACGCGTGGCACCGCCAGGCATCGCCGCATATTGCGCGAGCAGATCGCGCAGCGCGGCAGCACGATGACTTTGTGCATGCTTCTCGGCGGCCGGCAGTTCAGCGACGCTGCGGGTCTCGCCCTGCGGCGCGAATACGGGGTCATAGCCAAAGCCGCCCGCGCCGCGTGCCGACTGCAGAATGCGGCCCTCCCAACGCCCGCGACCGAGGATGGGCGCAGAGTCGTCGGCCGCTTGTACGAGTGCGATCACGCAGCGGAAACGCGCGTGGCGTGCATCCGGCGGCACGGTCGCCAGCGCCTGCAGCAATTTATTGAGATTGGCGAGATCACCCGCCGCCTCGCCCGCATAACGCGCAGAGCGCACGCCGGGAGCGCCGCCGAGTGCATCGACCTCGAGGCCGGAATCATCGGCCATCGCCGGCAAGCCGCTGCGCGCGGCGGCGTGACGCGCCTTGAGGATCGCATTGGCTTCGAAGGTCTCGCCGGTTTCTTCGGGCGGTTCGATGCCGAACTCGGCCTGCGGCACGAACTCGAACCCGAGCGGACCGAGCAGTTCGGCGAACTCGCGAATCTTGCCGGCGTTGCCCGTAGCGAGCACGACGCGCATTCAGCGACTGCGCGGCGCCGACGCCGCGCGCTGCGCCAGTGCTTCGGTCTGCGCCAGTGCCTCGCGCTGCAGTGCATGCAGCTGCTCGATACCGCTCGCCGCGAGCGCGAGCATCGCGTCGAGCTCGCTGCGTCGGAAGGCATGCCCCTCAGCCGTACCCTGCACCTCGACAAAGGCACCACCGTCCTTCATGACGATGTTCATGTCGGTCTCGGCCTGCGAGTCCTCGGCGTAATCGAGATCGAGCACCGGCACGCCCGCGCAGATGCCGACCGACACTGCCGCCACTTGCCCATGCAGCGGCGAGGCGGCGAGTGCACCGCGGTGGATGAGGGCGTTGCAAGCATCAACCAGTGCCACGTAGCTGCCGGTGATCGCCGCCGTGCGCGTGCCGCCATCGGCCTGCAGCACGTCGCAATCGAGCGTCACGGTGCGCTCGCCGAGCGCACTCATGTCCATGACCGCGCGCAGACTGCGACCGATCAGCCGCTGGATTTCCTGAGTACGGCCGGACTGCTTGCCCTTGGCCGCCTCGCGCGGCGAACGTGTATGCGTGGCGCGCGGCAGCATGCCGTATTCCGCGGTCACCCAACCCTGACCGCGACCGCGCAGGAAGCCCGGCACGCCCTCTTCGATACTCGCCGTGCACAGCACGCGGGTATCGCCGAACTCGACCAGTACCGAACCCTCGGCGTGACGGGTGAAGCGACGCTGGAAGGCGACGCGGCGCAATTCATCGGGGCGGCGCCCGCTCGGACGTGCAGACATATTCGATACCGTTCGGTGGAATTTCGTTGGGATAAACTGCGCGCTTTATACACCCCGGCCGACGATGGCGCACGGCCACGGCTTCTTTTCCGCAACACTCCTCGCAGGTGTCTTTTCGATGATCAGCAGCATGACCGGTTTCGCGCGACGCGAGGCGAGCGGCCCCTACGGCGCACTCACCTGCGAAATGCGCAGCGTCAACCACCGCTACCTCGAGCCCGGTTTTCGCCTGCCCGAAGAATTGCGCTCGCTCGAGGGCGAGCTGCGACAGATCCTCGCGCGCGAACTGCGTCGCGGCAAACTCGACTGCACCATCCACCTGCGTGGCGCGCATCAGGCCGAGCGTGAATTGCGCATCGACGAGGCGGCGCTCGAGCGACTGTTGGTACGCGTCCGCGACATCAGCAGCAAACTGCCCGCCGGCAGTGCCGAAATCGATGCGCTCGATGTGCTGCGCTGGCCCGGAGTGCTGGCAGACGACGCACCCGATACCGAGAGTCTGCAAGGCGCTTGCCGCGCGCTTTTCATTGACACGGTACGCGAGCTCGCGGCAGCTCGCAGCCGCGAAGGTCAAAGATTGCGCGAGCTCATCGAGCAGCGCTGCACGGCACTGGCAGTCATCGTCACCGACCTGCGCACCCGCATGCCGGAGCTGCGCGCGCGACTGCGCAGCCGATTGCAGGAACGCATTGCCGAACTTGGCACCACGGTCGATGCCGAGCGCTTTGAGCAAGAACTCGTGCTCGTGCTACAGCGCGCCGATGTCGATGAGGAGCTCGACCGACTCGATGGCCACATCAGCGAAATCCGCCGCATCATCGACGGCAGCGAGGCCGCCGGGCGTCGACTCGATTTTCTGATGCAGGAACTCAATCGCGAGGCCAACACGCTATCCTCGAAATCGCAGGAACTCGACACCACGCGTCTCGCCGTAGACATGAAAGTGCTGATCGAGCAGATGCGCGAACAGGTGCAGAACATCGAATGAGCGGCGGATCGTCATTCGATCCACTCACCGACGGATCGATCGAGGAAGTCTTCCACGGCGATGCCATCACCTCCCACGAGCAGCGTGCGCCGTACCTTGAAGGCTGCGGAAAATGACTCTGTCCCAACGCGCGCTTGTGGCGCACGCCCGCTCTTCACCTCGATCGCGACGAGTCGACCGCGGCAACGGACGATGAAGTCCACTTCCTGCCCGCGATCACGCCAATAGAACAACTCGCACTCGCCCGCCGCCGCTGCGTTGGCCAGATGAGCGCCGACCGCCGATTCCACCAACCTGCCACGGAATTCGCGATCCGATTTCGCCATCTCGAGACTCGCACCGGTAGTGACCGTCATCAGTGCAGTATTCAACACCTGCAGCTTCGGGCTGGAGCCGCGAGTACGCGCGGCATCGCCAGCGAACTTGGGCAGACCGCAGACCATGCCTGCGCCGGCCAGGAGATCGAGATAGTGGGCCAGCGTCGTCGTGTTGCCGGCATCCTGCAACTGACCCAGCATCTTTGTGTACGAAAGAATCTGGCCGGAATACCGGCAAGCCAACTCGAACAGGCGGCGCAGCAGCGCGGGCTTGTCGACGCGCGTGAGCAGCAGCACATCGCGCGATATCGAAGTTTCGATGAGACTGTCTGCGATGTATCGGGACCAGCGGGCAGGATCTTTGATCAGCGGCGCCGCGCCCGGATAGCCGCCGAAATAGAGGTATTGCTCCAGCGACCACCCAAAGGCGGCTCGCATTTCGGCAAGCGACCAATGCGACAGCCTCAGGGTCTCGAATCGCCCGGCGAGGCTCTCGGTCAATCCCTGAGCGATCAGCAGCGGCGCGGAGCTGAGCAGCACGACCTTGAGCGGGCGCTTTTTGCGAGTGTCTTCGTCCCAGAGGCGCTTGACGGTCTCCGACCAGAGCGGAATTTTCTGGACTTCATCCAGAACGAGCACGGAGCCTGTCTTGCCCGTGGCTTCCAGCCGCGCCGCTTCCCACTGCTGGCTGATCCAGTCTGTTCCACGCAGCGTCGGCTCGTCGGCGCTGACGTAGCGCACCGGCAGGCCCAGTTGATCGGTGACCTGCTGAACCAGCGTAGACTTGCCGACCTGGCGCGGGCCGGCCACCACCTGCAAGAACCGACGCGGCTCGGCGAGCCGCTCGGCGAGGGCGGCAGCCTGAGGGCGCTGGAAGGCAATTTGTTGCACGCTCACTGTACTGAGTATTTTTACTCAATATAATGAGCAAGGCAATTACTTCGTCGATGAAGGCGACTTGGTAGGTCGGCCAGACGATCCGTGCAAGTGAAGAACATCGCAGGTGCAGAACATCGAATGAGCGGCGGCCGTCTCTTCGTCATCGCCGCGCCCTCGGGCGCGGGAAAAACCAGCCTCGTCAAGGCCACGCTCGAGCGTGAGCCGAATCTGCGTGTCTGCGTCTCGCACACCACGCGTGCGCAGCGGCCGAACGAGACCGACGGTCGGGACTATCACTTCGTCAGCGTCGATACCTTCAAAAAAATGATCGCGGCCGATGGCTTCCTCGAATACGCGCCGGTGTTCGACAATTTTTATGGCACGAGTCGAGCAGCGCTCGCCCTGGCTTTCGGTCGCGGCCATGACGTGATCCTCGAGATCGACTGGCAGGGCGCGCAGCAGGTGCGCGAGCGCACCCGCGACCCCGCGACCGGCGCGCCAGGCTGCACCACCATTTTCGTGCTGCCACCATCCCGCGCCGAACTCGAGCGCCGCCTGCGCGGCCGCGGCACCGACAGCGAGGCAGTGATCGCCCGGCGGCTGCGAGACGCGGTGGCCGACATGAGGCATCACGGCGAATTCGATTTCGTGCTCGTCAACGACGATTTCGAGCGTGCCGTGGCGGATCTGCGCCGTATCATCGCCGGCCAAGCAACGGATCTTTCCGGCGAACGCGCCGCGCTCGCAGCCTTGCTGCAGGAGCTGCTTCGCTGAGGCCGCTGGCCAGAATCCCCAGCACTCGCCTATACTTGTCGGCCATTCTTGATGTTTTTCCGGGTCAAGCCCGAAGGCTCCTCATGGCACGCATCACCGTCGAAGACTGTCTGCAGAACGTCGACAACATTTTTCAGCTCGTGATCCTCGCCTCGCAGCGTGCGCGTCGGCTCGCCAACGGCGCAGAGTCCACCGTGCCTTGGGAGAACGACAAGCCGACCGTGGTCGCGCTGCGCGAAATCGCCGCCGGCAATATCACCCCCGAGATGCTGCTTGAGCCGGAGCCCGAGCCGGAACCGGAGCCGAGCCTGCTGCCGGACATCATGGAACCCGATCCGGGCTTCCGCGCACCGCAGTTCGGCCTCGGAGACTGACGACACTGCCCCCTAGGGGCGGAGGCGCTTTGGATTATGCGCAGACACTGCTCGGCCTGCTGCCAGGCGGGTCACGGCGGACCCCGGGCCTCAAGGAGCTGCTGAGCGCAGCGGGCGCCTACCTCCCGCCCGAGCAAGTCGATCGCATCCGCGACGCTGCCGAGTTTGGTGCCGAGGCGCATCGCGGTCAGCGCCGCAAGACCGGCGAACCTTACATCGCACACCCGGTAGCCGCTGCCGAGGTGCTCGCCAATCTGCGGGTCGACACCGACACCATCGTCGCGGCGATCCTGCACGACGTCATCGAAGACACGCCGATCGCCAAGGACGAGCTCGCCAAGCGCTTCGGGCAGAGCGTTGCCGAAATCGTTGACGGCGTTACCAAGCTCGACCAAATCCAGTTCAAGAGCCGCGAAGAAGCGCAGGCGGAATCCTTCCGCAAGATGCTGCTCGCGATGGTGCGCGACCTGCGGGTAATCCTGGTCAAACTCGCTGACCGATTGCACAACATGCGCACCATCGAGGGCATGTCGCCGATTCGGCGGCGCGCCATCGCCCGCGAGACGCTCGATATCTACGCCCCGCTTGCCGAGCGCCTCGGACTCTACGCCATGAAACTCGAACTCGAGGATCTGGGGTTCGCCGCGCTCTACCCGCGCCGTTACCGAGTGCTGGAAAAAGCCCTCAAGCGCGCGCGTGGCAATCAGAAGGAATTTCTCAGCCGCATCTCCGAGAACATCGACGCAGCGCTCAAGAAAGCCGGGATCGCCGCCGAAGTCGACACCCGCGAGAAGCATCTCTACAGCATCTATCGCAAGATGCTGCGCAAGCGCGCTTCGCTCAATGACATCGTCGATGTCTATGGCCTGCGCGTGGTGGTCGATTCCGCCGACGAGTGCTACCGCGCGCTCGGGGTCGTGCATGGCGCATACCGGCCGATGCCCGGACGCTTCAAAGATTACATCGCCATCCCGCGGGTCAACGGCTACCAATCGCTGCATACCACACTCTTCGGACCCAACGGTCTGCCGATCGAAGCGCAGATCCGCACACGCGACATGCACCGCATCGCCGACTCGGGGATCGCCGCCCACTGGAAGTACAAGAGCGGCGAGTCGTCGGTCGCGAGCGAGCAGGCCCGCGCGCGCGAGTGGCTGAGCAACCTGATCGCGATGCAGGAAGCCGGCACCTCCGAAGAATTTCTCGAGAGCGTGCGCGTCGATCTCTTTCCCGACAAGGTTTACGTATTCACGCCCAAGGGCAAAATCCTGCGGTTGCCGCGCGGCGCCACGGTGGTGGACTTCGCCTATGCGGTGCACACCGATGTCGGCAATCGCTGCGTCGCCGCCAAGATCGACCGTCGCCTCGTACCGCTGCGCACGCATCTGCGCAACGGCCAGACGGTCGAGATCGTCACCGCACCCGGTGCCATGCCGAATCCCGCTTGGGTGAACATCGTGGTCACCGCCAAGGCGCGCGCGGCGATTCGCCAATATTTGAAAGGTCTGCGTCGCTCCGATGCCATCGAACTCGGCCAGCGGCTGATCAACCAATCGCTCGCCGAATTCAATCTCTCGCTCACCGACATCAGCGACGTAACACTCGCAGCGACCGCGGGCGAACTCGGCATGGTCGATGCGGATGAACTCTTCGAGAAAGTGGGTCTCGGCGAGCGGCTCGCACCGCTGATCGCGCGTCGACTCGGACCCGCAGCCTCGGCTGCAGACACCAGCGAAGAAGCCCCAGCGCCTGCACCGCTCGCCGTCGCCGGTACCGAGGGCTTGCTGGTCAGTTACGCGCGCTGCTGTTTCCCTGTCCCCGGCGATGCCATCCTCGCCTATCTCTCGAGTGGCCGCGGCATCATCGTGCACCGCGAGGACTGCGCCAACGTCGATGACTATCGCAAGCATCCCGAGAAATGGATTTCGGTCACCTGGGCCGACAAGACCGAACGCATGTTCGGCAGCGAGTTGCGAGTCGAAGTGGCCAACCGCATGGGCGTGCTCGCCGCCGTCGCCTCGGCGATCGCCGGTACCGAGACCAACATCGATCACGTCGAACTCGAAGAGCGCGATCCGCAAACCTCGGTGCTGGTATTCGAAGTGCGCGTGCGCGACCGCAAGCATCTCGCCAAGGTGATCCGGGTCATTCGCCGCATGCCCGACGTGCTGCGGCTGTCGCGTACACTTGCCGTGCGTAGTCGCGAAGAATGACGCGACGACTAAACGAGGGTCCAACCATGACACGTCAGATCATCAGTACTGCCGACGCGCCTCAGGCCATCGGCACCTATTCGCAAGCGGTGCGCATCGGCCCCACGGTATACATCTCGGGGCAGATCCCGCTCGATCCCTCGACCGGTCAGCTGGTCAGCGGCGATATCGATACGGAGATCCGTCGCGTGTTCGACAACCTCGCAGCCATCGCCAAGGCCGCGGGTGGTTCGCTGCGTCATGCGGTGCGCGTAACGGTGTACCTCACCGATCTTGTGCACTTCGCCAAGGTCAATGAAATCATGGCGCAGTACTTCCCGGAGCCGTGGCCCGCCCGGGCCGCGCTCGGCGTTGCGCAACTGCCGCGCGGCGCACGCGTCGAGATCGACTGCATCCTGCACCTCGACTAAGCGGTTTGCGGGCGCACCTCGATGCACGACGTGCGCGAGCAACGACCCGTGACCGCGCTACGCGGTGTCGGCGAAGCGCTCGCGGCGCGGCTGGCCGTACTCGGCGTCGAGCGGGTGCAGGATCTGCTGTTCGTGCTGCCGACGCGCTATGAAGACCGCACGCGAGTACAGCCCATCGGTTCGCTGCTCTCCGGCAGCCGGGCGGTAGTCGAAGGCGAGGTGCAGCTCACCGATGTGGTGTTCCGTCGCCGCCGGCAGATGCAGAGCCGCATCGCCGACGGCTCCGGCTTTCTCACCCTGCGTTTCTTCCATTTTTCTTCGGCGCAACAACAGGGGCTCGTGCGTGGCACGCGCATCCGCTGCTTCGGTGAGGTACGTCGCGGACCGCTCGGTCTCGAGATGGTTCATCCCGAGTATCGCGTGATTTTCGACGAGCGTACCGCGCTCGAGGAGGGGCTCACGCCCGTTTACCCGGCGACCGAGGGCGTGAGTCAGGGCAGATTGCGTGCGCTGATCACCCAAGCGCTGAAGGAGCTCGATACCGCAGGCATACGCGACTGGTTACCACCGGAAATTCTCGCGCCGCTCGGCCTGCCGCCGCTGCGCGATGCGCTGCGTCATATGCACCGACCGCCGGTCGATGCCGATCTCGAAGAGCTCGAGGCAGGACGGCATCCGGCGCAGCGGCGTCTCGCCTTCGAAGAATTGCTGACCCATCAGACCGTGCTGCGCCGACTGCGCGAATCGGCGCGTATCGAACCCGCCTGGCCGCTCGCGGATCCGCAGGGGCTCGAAGCGCGCTTCATCGCACAATTGCCTTATCCGCTCACGGCGGCGCAGCGCCGCGCGCTCGATGACATCGATACCGATCTCGCTCAAGGCCGACCCATGGTGCGGCTCGTGCAAGGCGATGTCGGCTGCGGCAAGACAGTGGTCGCGGCCGCTGCTGCCGCACGTGCGCTCGGCAGCAGACGCCAGGCCGCACTCATGGCGCCGACGGAACTCCTCGCCGAGCAGCATCAAAGAAATCTCGACGCGTGGTTCCGACCGCTCGGTATCACCGTCGCGCTGGTTTCGGGGTCGCAGCCTGCGCGCACCCGGCGCAGCGCCCTCGAGGCACTCGCCGCCGGCGAAGTGCAGCTCGCCGTGGGCACGCATGCGCTCTTTCAACAAGGCATAGAGTTCCGGGATCTCGCCCTCGTCATCGTCGATGAGCAGCATCGCTTCGGTGTACAGCAGCGTTTGCAACTCGCCGAGAAAGGCCAGCGCGAGGGCCGTCATCCGCACCAGCTCATCATGACGGCGACACCCATCCCGCGCACGCTCGCGATGACGGCATATGCCGATCTCGATGTGTCGGTGATCGACGAGTTGCCGCCGGGACGCACGCCGGTCAAGACCGTGGTGGTGACCGAGACCCGCCGCAACGAGGTGGTGGCGCGCATCGATGCCGCCTGCCGCAGTGGCCGACAGGCCTATTGGGTCTGTCCGCTGATCGAAGAATCCGAGGAACTGCAATATCAGGCCGCCGAAGAAACCGCCGCCGCGCTCGCCGAAGCGCTACCACATTTTTCGGTGGGGCTCGTGCACGGTCGTATGAAAGGCAAAGAAAAGGACGCGGTGATGCTCGAGTTCAAGGCCGGGCGGATCCACCTGCTCGTGGCCACCACCGTCATCGAAGTCGGCGTCGATGTGCCGAACGCCACGCTGATGGTGATCGAGAACGCCGAACGCATGGGGCTTGCCCAATTGCACCAGCTACGCGGGCGGGTCGGACGCGGCAGCCACGAGAGCAGCTGCGTACTGCTTTACCGATCGCCGCTCGGGGCGCTCTCGCGCGCCAGACTCAACGCCATTCGCGACAGCACCGACGGCTTCGTGATCGCCCAGCGCGACCTCGAATTGCGCGGACCGGGCGAGCTGCTCGGCACGCGACAGACCGGGCTCGCCCGCATGCGCGTCGCCGATCTCGCGCGCGACGTGGATCTATTGCCACAGGTACAAGAGGCCGCCGATCTGCTGCTGGCAAAGTATCCGGATAGAATCGCGCCCCTCACCACGCGCTGGATCGGAACGGACGATAGATATGGCCGCATCGGTTGATATGCCGACCGCTGCTTCGGCAGAGCACGCGCTCTGGCCGGCCGCGGTACCTGCGGCGGCGCTGTGGTTGCCGCCCAATGCACTCAACTGTTACGTCGGCGATGCGGCGCTGCGCTCGTGGCTGCTAACCCCTGGCTTGCTCACCCAGCGGATTCGCGAAGCCGCCGGCGACGGCTTCGCCATGCGGCTGCTCCACGAAGGAGCGGCCGGCCCCGATCACGCTCGCGAAATCGACATGGGTAGCGATGGCGCGGTGTGGATGTATGCGCATACCCGCATCCCGCGGCACACGCTCGAGGCTGCGCCCTGGCTCGCCGTCATCGGCACCCGCACGCTCGGCGAAGCATTGGCCGGCCGGCAAGATCTCGAGCGCGACGAGTTTCGCTTCGCCCAGCTTTATCCGGATGCTTGGCTCGCAGCTCGCGTCTTGCGGCACGCGCAACTTTCGCCGCAGCCTTTATGGGTACGCCATTCGCCACTACGCGTTGGCGGTGCGCCCTTCGACCTCTACGAGGTCTTTCTGCCCTCGATCGGCCGAAGTGGCGGTCGCTGAGTCGGGCGGGGCTTCGGCATTGCGCGCGCTGCCGGGATCCTGCGCATGATCGGCATTGCCCTGCAAAGGCGGTTGCACGAGTACGTCCTGCTGACTCGCCTTAACCGGCCGATCGGCATCTTGCTGTTGCTTTGGCCGGTGCTTTGGGCGCTGTGGATCGCCGCGGCGGGTTTTCCCGGCATGAAACTGCTGCTGATATTCCTGCTCGGCACTCTGCTCACGCGGTCGGCGGGTTGCATCATCAATGATTTCGCCGACCGTGATTTCGATCCGCACGTCGAGCGCACCCGCGAACGCCCGCTCGCCGCGCGGCGCGTCTCGCCTTACGAGGCACTGACGCTGTTCGCCGTGCTGATGCTGCTCGCGCTCGTCGTGGTGCTGCAGCTCGACTTGCGCACCGTGCTGCTGTCGTTGATCGCTGCGCTGCTGCTGGCGACTTATCCATTTTTCAAGCGGTTTTTTCCGGCGCCCCAGCTCTATCTCGGCATCGCTTTCGGCTGGGGCGTGCCGATGGCCTTCATGGCTGTGCGCAGCGAGATCCCGCTCATCGGCTGGCTTATTTTTGCCGTGGCGGTGCTGTGGGCGGGGATCTACGACACCTTCTATGCGATGGTTGATCGCGACGATGATCGACGCATCGGCATCCGTTCTACCGCATTGCTGTTCGGCGAGCATGACTTGCTCGCCATCGGCATCATGCAAACGCTGATGCTCGCGCTGCTCGGATGGATCGGTATGCTGGCCGATCTCGCAGCGCCATATTTTGTCGCGCTGCTCTTTGTCGCGCTGCTGTTTGCGCGACAACTCTGGTCGACGCGCGAGCGCGTGCGCACCAAGTGCTTTAAAGCATTTTTGGACAATAATTACGTGGGTCTCGCAATATTTGTCGGCATCGCCCTCGCCACGCTCCAGCACTGAAGCTCGCGAATGCCAGCCTCTTGCAGGGCGGTCGCGAGCGCATCGAGCGTGGCGCCCGTCGTAAGCACATCGTCGATGATCGTCACCCGGCGCAGTTTGCGACGACGCAATTCGCGGCGAAGTTGTGGCGAGACGAAAAATGCACCCGCCAGATTGTGCTGACGTTCGATCGCGTGCAGTGAAGTCTGCGGGCGCGTGGCTTTGATGCGCAGCACGGCGCCGCAATGCACCGGCCGCCGCAGCCAGTACCCGGCATGTCGGGCAAGCAGCAGCGACTGGTTGAAGCCGCGCTCGACGTGCCGTGCATGATGCAGCGGTACCGGCAGCAGCACATCGGGCAGGGCGCCTGCTCCCGTTGCCACTTGGGTCGCAAGCCGCATGGCGAGTACGGCACCGAGCAGTCTGGCGGCGCGACGATCTCCGGTGAACTTCAGCGCCTTGAGCGCCTCGGCCACGGGGGCGCGGTAATCGAACGCTGCAAAAGCCGGTGCTCCGCTGCCGAGGCGGCGCGGCACCCGCTCGGGCGAAGCCCAGGGCAAACCTTCCAGGCATTCGCCGCACAGATCGAGCTGGTGCAGCTCACTGGCGCGACCACAGAAGTAGCAACGTGCCGGCAGGCAACGAAAAGCCCAGCGCGTCAGCCACGGCAATCTGCGGCCCTGATCGATCAACCAATGGCGCTGCGAGGCTAGCGCCCCAAGATCGATTGTCGACTCGGTAGTGCTTTGCAAGTTGACAGTCTCCGGGGCCTTGGGGAACATCGCGACGGCAGTCCTCGAGGCTGCCCGCGGCCGCGGCACTGCGCAGCCTGCGAATCTCGCCTGCGCACCGGAAAACGCCATGAGCCAAGACATTGCCCGCCACGACTGGACGCTCGAAGAAGTCGAGGCGCTGTTCGCCTTGCCCTTCCAAGACCTGCTGTTCCGCGCGCAGGCAGTGCATCGCGAACATCAGCAGGCCAACACCGTGCAGATGAGCACGTTGCTGTCGGTCAAGACCGGTGCCTGTCCGGAGGACTGCGCCTACTGCCCGCAGAGCATTCGCTACGACACGGGTCTTGATCGCGAGTCGTTGATGGCGGTGGCCGATGTCGCCGAACGAGCGCGTACGGCTCGCGAGGCCGGGGCGACCCGTTTTTGCATGGGTGCCGCTTGGCGCTCACCAAAGAAAAAAGATCTCGATGTGATGGTGGCAATGATCCGCGAAGTGCGCGCGCTCGGTATGGAGAGCTGTGCGACGCTGGGCATGCTCACACGCGATCAGGCCAAGGAGCTGCGCGAGGCGGGTCTCGACTACTACAACCACAATATCGACACCTCGCCCGAGTACTACGACAAGATCATCAGTACGCGCGACTTTCAGGACAGGCTCGACACGCTCGAAGCCGTGCGTGAGGCCGGCATGAACGTCTGTTGTGGCGGTATCGTCGGCATGGGCGAGACCGTGCGCGATCGTGCGCGCATGCTGCAGGTGCTCGCCAATTTGCCGCAGCCTCCGGAAAGCGTACCGATCAACCAGCTGGTCGCCGTGCCGGGCACGCCGCTCGCAGATCAGGCACCGATCGATCCCTTCGATTTCGTGCGCACGATTGCCGTGGCCCGCATCATCATGCCGCAGTCGGCTGTACGCCTCTCCGCAGGCCGCGAGCAGATGTCGGACGAGCTGCAAGCGCTCGCCTTTTTGGCCGGTGCGAACTCGATTTTCTACGGCGAAAAACTTTTGACGACCGGCAACCCCGATGTCGAGCACGATCGCCGCCTGCTCGAACGCCTCGGCATGCGCACTGCGGGTGGAGCGCCCGGTGCGTTGCACGCCTGAGGCCATCGCCGCCGTACTGCACGAACTCGATACTCGGCAGTTGCGCCGGCGACGCGAATTCGCCGACGACGGCTGCATCGATTTCTGCAGCAACGATTATCTCGGCCTCGCCCGGCATCCCGAGCTGTCACAAGCCATGGCCGACGCGGCCCTGCGCGACGGGGTCGGCGCTCGCGCCTCGCACCTCGTCAACGGCCACTGCCGCGAGCACGAAGCGCTCGAGCAGGAACTCGCCGAATTCACCGGCCGCGAACGGGCGCTGGTTTTTTCCACGGGCTACATGGCCAATCTCGGCGTACTCGCGGCACTCGCCGATCGCGACGACCTCGTGCTCGAAGACCGACTGAATCACGCCTCGCTGATTGATGCCGCGCTGCTCGCACGCACGCGTCACTTCAAACGTTACCTGCACGGTGATGCCGCCGCCGCCGCGCGCGCCCTGAGCGAACATGCGTTGATCGCGCACGAAGGCAGCAGTGCTCTGCTGGTCACCGACGGCGTGTTCAGCATGGATGGTGATCTCGCACCGCTGCCGCAACTTGCCGCCGCGGCCCAGCGACACGGCGCCTGGCTGATCGTCGATGACGCGCATGGCATCGGCGTGCTCGGCGAGCGGGGCGCCGGCTGCTGCGAATTCTTTGGGCTCGATGCCCGTCAGATACCCGTGCTCATCGGCACTTTTGGCAAGGCGCTCGGCAGCTTTGGCGCCTTCGTTGCGGGTGATGCACCGCTGATCGAGCTGCTGATCCAGCGGGCGCGTACCTATATCTACACCACCGCACTGCCCCCGGCGGTAGCAGCGGCCACGCGCAAGGCACTGCAACTTGTACAGCGCGAACCTTGGCGCAGAAAAAAGCTGCTTGAGCTCATCGCACAGTTTCGCGAAGGCGCAACACGCCGCGGGCTGCCGCTCACCGATTCACCGACGGCCATTCAGCCGTTGATCTTGGGCAGCGCGACAAGCGCGCTGGCCGCGAGTGCGGCGCTGCGCGCCCTGGGATATCGCGTCACCGCCATTCGTCCGCCGACTGTGCCGCAGGGCAGTGCGCGACTGCGGGTCACGCTGTCCGCGACCCACGAGCCCCCGCAAGTCGAGGCCCTGCTCGTCGCACTCGAGGCAAGTTTGCAGGCAAGCAGAGAGGCGAGCGCATGACAGCCAAGTCGCTCGTGTTGCTGCACGGCTGGGCGCTCAACCTGCGCGTATTCGATGCACTCGTGACGCGGCTCGATGCCTGGAGCAAGCGCGCCGACGGCGTCCCGCTCGCCATCAGCCGACTGGATCTTCCCGGTCACGGCCGCGCACTTGAGCCCGCCGCCATTCATCATCATGACGCGGCGTGCGGGTGGGATATCGGGCTCACCGCGGCACATCTGCTGCAGCAGATGCCGCCACGCTGCGTGCTGCTCGGCTGGTCGCTCGGCGCAAAGCTCGCGATGGAAATCGCCGCCCAAGCTCCCGAGCGCATCGCGGGTCTCGTGCTCGTCAGTCCCACGCCGCGCTTTGCAATCGCGGCGGATTGGCCCTACGGTGCCGCGCCCGAAGTGCTCGACGCGCTCGCCGGACACTTACGTGACGATTATCGGCGCACAATCAGCGAATTCCTTGGTCTGCAAGTCCGCGGCAGCGCGCATGCGCAGGAGACGCTCGCCAGCCTGCGCGCGGCCTTGCTCGCGCAGGGCGAGTGTTCGCCCGAAGTGCTGCTGCGCTCGCTGAAGCTGCTGCACAAAGTCGATCAACGTCCGCGACTGCCGCTCATCCAAAGTCCGACGCTGGTGATCGCAGGCCAATACGATCGGGTCGTGCACCCGCGCGCCTCGCAGGCTTTGGCTGAACTGATTCGCGGTGCCCGCTTCGAAGAAATCCCGCGTTGCGGCCATGCGCCGTTTTTGTCGCATGCCCACGAGTTCTGCGGGCTGCTCGAAGATTTCCTGCGCGGGCTTGCCCCATGAGCCGGGTCGATCGGCGAGCGATGGCACGCGCGTTTGGTACGGCAGCCGATACATACGATGCGGCCGCTGCGCTGCAAAACACCGTACGTAGCGAACTGCTGACACGCGTCGGCGAGCTGCAGCTCGATCCGCGGGTCGTGATCGATCTCGGCGCTGGCACGGGTGCGGCGACGCCCTTGTTAAAGGCCCGGTACCCGCAGGCACTGATCGCTGCCGTCGACATCTCGCCCGCCATGCTGCGCCGGGCAGCGGCGCGCATCGGCTGGCTCGACCGACACCTGCCGTGGCGGCGGCGCCGCTACGAGTGCGTCGCAGCCGATGCAGGGCAGCTGCCCTTCGCCGACGGCAGCGTCGAGTTGATCTTCAGTAGCCTGATGCTGCAGTGGTGCGACGATCTCGACGCGACACTCGCTGAAATCCGCCGGGTTCTCTCGCCAAACGGCGTATTCATTTTCAGCAGTTTCGGGCCGACTACGCTGCATGAATTACGTAGCGCATGGTCTGCGGTCGACCAGTATCCGCATGTCAATGAATTCGTCGATGTCCATGATCTTGGCGCGGCGCTCGGCAGAGCAGGTTTCGTCGAACCGGTGCTCGACGTCGATCGACTCACCAGTCACTACACCGACGTCAACGCACTGTTGCGCAGTCTCAAGGCGATCGGCGCGCGCAATGCGCTCGATCAAAGAAATCGCGGATTAACGGGCAAGGCCGCCTACGCAGCCATGTGCCGCGCCTATGCCGCACTCGTCGGCAGCGCAACGGACATCCCGGCCACCTGGGAAGTGGTGTATGCCTGCTGCTTCGGCTCGTCGGCGAGAGCGCAACGAACGACCCCCTCCGTCAACTCGGGCGCCGGACAAGCCGGCGAGGTACTCGTGCCGATCGGCAGGTTGCGCAAGCGATGAGCACCACCGTCATCACCGCCGCAATCACCGCCGCGCGGGGCATCTTCGTCACCGGCACCGATACCGAAATCGGCAAGACCTGGGTGTCGACGGCCTTGGTCGCCGAGCTCAGGCGACGTGGCCGACGAGTCGGGGTCATGAAGCCCGTCGCCTCGGGCGCGGTGCAGACCGCTGCGGGTTTGCGCAACGAGGATGCCCTGGCGCTGATGGCGGCGGCGGCCGGGGAGCCAGCACGCTACCCGGGTAGCTACGCCGAGGTTAACGCCTACTGCTTCGCGCCACCGATCTCGCCGCATCTCGCGGCCGCCGAAGCGGGTGTGAGCATCGAGCTCGAGCGGCTGCGCGAATTGGCCCGCTCGTCCGCACCCCAATTTGACTGCCAGGTGGTCGAGGGCGCCGGTGGTTGGCGGGCGCCGCTCGGGCCCACGAGCTCCATGGCCGACCTCGCACAGCACCTTGGCCTGCCCGTGCTGCTGGTCGTCGGCCTGCGACTCGGTTGCCTGAACCATGCGGTGCTCTCGGCCGAGGCGATCCGGCAAACGGGTCTGCCGCTCGCCGGCTGGGTGGCCAATTCGATCGATCCGGCCATGAGTCGCCGCGAAGACAACCTCGCTACCCTCGGCGAGTTGCTGGGCGCCCCGCCGCTCGCGATATTCCCTTACGGCGACGACCCGGACGCCCGAAGAGCGGCGGCAGGGCTCGCCCTCGACCGCTTGGCGGCCATTGGATTTCCCCTCGCTTCTGTAAGATAAGTATCTGTCTTGATTGAGTTTTCAGTACGCGATTAGGATCGCGTGCCCTGCGCGGAATCCCCTCCCATGACCGATGGCCCGACCCGCATCGAGATCCGCCCCAACTGCTCGCTCAGCCCGCGGGGAGCGCGGCTTTTCATGCTGAGCGTGATCGTCGCCTCGCTCTCGATCGCGCTGCCGATTTCGCTGCTCGGATTCTGGTTGGTGCTGCCGTTCGCCGGCCTCGAGATCGCCCTCGTGGCCTGGGCGCTGCGCACCAGCATGGCGCGGCGGTTCGAACGGCAAACCATCATCATTTCGGAGCAGACGGTCGCCATCGAGGACGTGGCGCCGCAGCAATCTCGGTGCGTCGAGTTCCCGCGACATTGGGCGCAAGTTAGAATCCGCGCCGGGGGTTCGCCGCTGCATCCGAGTCGACTGACGGTCGAATCGCATGGCCGTCGATACGAGATAGGACGCTTCCTCAACGAGCAGGAGCGTCGCAGTCTCGCGATGCGATTGCGCAGCCTGATCGGCCGCGTCGACGAATCCCCGCCGTTGCCTGCACAAGGGGACCCCGCCTGACCGGCGAGACCTCCGCCGGTGGCGATCGTTTCCGCCAACATATTTCGAGTATCCGGACAGATCATGAGCAAAACACTCCGCACCGCCCTGACCACCGCCATCGCGACTCTGGGCGGCTTAGCGCCGCTCGCCGCTCGCGCCGAATGGGGCAACCTCAACATGCCGGTCGGGGTCACCGAACTGTCCAAAGAAATCTATTCTTTGCACATGACCATCTTCTGGTGGTGCGTGGCGATCGGCGTGTTCGTGTTCGGCTGGATGATCTGGTCGCTGGTGGCCTTCCGCAAATCGCAAGGCGCGAAGCCCGATACCACCATGCTGCACAGCACCAAGGCAGAGATCATCTGGACGCTGATCCCGGTCGTGATTCTCGTCATCATGGCGATTCCCGCCGCGCGCACGCTGATCGCCATCGAAGACACCCGCAACACCGAGATCAGCATCAAAGCCACGGGCTATCAGTGGAAATGGCAGTACGAATATCTGGGCGAGAACGTGAATTTCTTCTCCCAACTCGATCGGGCGAGCGACGAGGCTCGTCAGCTGCAGTCGGGCGTCGACCCCAACTCGGTTCCCGATTACCTGCTCAACGTCGACAACCCGCTCGTCGTCCCCGAAGACACCAAGGTGCGCATGCTGCTCACCGCCCAGGACGTCATCCATGCTTGGTGGGTGCCGGCCTTCGGCATGAAGAAAGACGCCATCCCCGGCAACGTCAACGAATTGTGGTTCAAGGTCGACAAGGGCAAGACCGGCATCTATCGCGGCCAGTGCGCCGAACTCTGCGGTCGTGACCACGGCTTCATGCCCGTAGTGGTCAAGGTCGTGACCAAAGAAGAGTACAAGGCATGGCTGGCCGAACAGAAGGCCGCAGCCAACCCGCCTGCGGCGCCGTCGCCCGTCGGCGACGAGGCAGCACCGACCGTGGCTGCACTGCCTGCCGCACCGCAGGGCTGACCTGCACCGCAGATCCACTCAGCCAAAGAATTAATCGTTCAAAGATTCCGCACCAGAGAGCACGCAAGTCATGGCCAACTCAGCAACCCACGAACACGCGCACGACGATCACGATCACAAGCCGCATGGCCTGAAGCGCTGGCTCTACGCCACCAACCACAAGGACATCGGCACGATGTACCTGGTGTTCGCTTGTGTGCTGTTCTTCCTGGGCGGTGCGATGGCGCTCGTCATTCGCGCCGAGCTCTTCCAGCCGGGTCTGCAGTTCGTCGACCCGGGCTTCTTCAACTCCATGACCACCATGCACGCGCTGCTGATGATCTTTGGCGCGGTGATGCCGGCTTGGACGGGTCTTGCCAACTGGATGGTGCCGATGCAGGTCGGCGCACCCGACATGGCGCTGCCGCGCCTCAATAATTTCAGCTTCTGGCTGCTGCCCTTCGCCTTCACGCTGCTGCTGCTGACGCTGTTCGTGCCGGGCGGCGCGCCGGCGGGCGGCTGGACGCTCTATCCGCCGCTATCGCTGCAGGCGGGTGACAGTTTCCCGCTGACCATCTTCGCGATCCATCTCATGGGTATCTCGTCGATCCTCGGCGCGATCAACGTGGTGGTCACCATTCTCAACATGCGCGCCCCGGGGATGGGCTTGCTCAACATGCCGCTCTTCTGCTGGACCTGGCTGATCACGGCCTATCTGCTGATCGCGGTCATGCCGGTGCTCGCGGGCGCCGTGACCATGCTGCTGACCGATCATTTCTTTGGTACGGCGTTCTTCACCGCCTCGGGCGGCGGTGACCCGGTGATGTTCCAACACATCTTCTGGTTCTTCGGGCACCCCGAGGTCTACATCCTCATCCTGCCGGCCTTCGGCGTGATCTCCGAAATCATCCCGACTTTCTCGCGCAAGCCGCTGTTCGGCTACGAGTCGATGGTCTACGCCTCGGCCTCGATCGCCTTCCTGTCGTTTATCGTTTGGGCGCACCACATGTTCACGGTGGGCATGCCGCTCGCCGGCCAGCTCTTCTTCATGCTCTCGACCATGCTGATCGCCGTGCCCACCGGCGTGAAAGTCTTCAACTGGTGCGCGACCATGTGGAAGGGCTCGATCAGCTTCGAAACGCCGATGCTGTTCGCCATCGCTTTCCTGTTCCTGTTCACCATCGGCGGCTTCTCAGGTCTGATGCTCGCCATCGTCCCGGCTGACTTCCAGTACCACGACAGCTACTTCGTGGTCGCGCACTTCCACTACGTGCTGGTGCCGGGCGCGGTGTTCGCCATCATGGCGGGCGTGTACTACTGGCTGCCCAAGTGGTCGGGCCGCATGTACAACGAAAAAATCGGCAAGCTGCACTTCTGGCTGTCGACCATCGGCGTGAACGTGCTGTTCTTCCCGCAGCACTTCCTCGGTCTCGCTGGCATGCCGCGCCGCATCCCTGACTACTCCACCCAGTTTGCCGACTGGAACATGGTGTCGTCGGTGGGCGCCTTCATCTTTGGCTTCTCGCAGCTGCTGTTCGTCTACGTCGTCTGGAACGCCGTGCGTTCGGGTGAGAAGGCAGCGGATCTTCCGTGGGAAGGCGCGCGTGGTCTCGAGTGGGAATTGCCGACGCCGGCGCCGTACCACAGCTGGGAGACCCCGCCTTCACAGGCTGTGATCGCCAAGGGCTCGATGCACTGACGCAGTGCATCGGTTCGATCCACCCAAGGTACGCAAACGTGACGCCGCAACCTGAAGACGCCGAACGAGCACGCCGCGTGAAGCGCTCGGCGATTCTGCTCGGGCTCGTGGCGGTGGCGTTCTATGTCGCGTTCATCGCCATGTCGGTGCTCGGTTTCCGGCAATGAGTGAAAGACCCGATAACGAACCGACCTCAACCGATTTGCGCGGTCGTGAGAACCGTCGACTGACGCTGCGCCTGCTCGGCTTCGCCGCCGGTGCCTTTGCCTTCGGCTTTGCACTCGTACCGCTCTACGATGTGCTCTGCGACATCACGGGTGTCGGCAATCCCAAAGATTTATTGCGCGCCTCGAAAGTGGAGAACGTGCAGCACGATGAGTCGCGCCTCGTGACCGTCGAGTTCGTTGCCGATCTGCCCAGCGTCGGCAGCTGGGAATTCCGCCCGGTGATCGCCGAAATGAAAGTGCACCCCGGACGGCTGTACGAGGTCGACTACGTCGCGCAAAACCTGACGGGCCGAGACACGGTCGCCCAGGCGATCCCCAACGTCGCGCCCGGCAAGGCCACGGCCTACTTTCGCAAGACGGAGTGCTTCTGCTTCACGCCGCAGCATTTCGCCAAGGACGAGCAGCGCATCATGCCGGTGCGCTTCGTGGTCGATCCGAATCTGCCGCGTAGTCTCGACCGGATCACCCTTTCGTACGTGTTTTACGACAACTCGACGCGGGTCGCCGCGCTGAACTAGGAAAAAGACCATGGCCAATGCCCACGCCCAGGATAATCACGACAAATATTACGTGCCGCACGAAAGCGCCTGGCCGATCTACGGATCGGCGACGCTGTTCGTGTTCATGATCGGGCTCTGTGGCTGGCTTAACGAGTGGTACGGGCCGTGGATCTTCAGCCTCGGCGTTCTCATGCTGATCGGCCTGTTCGTCGGCTGGTTCGCGGTCGTCATCGATGAACACCAGAAGGGCATGTACAACCTGCAGGTCGACAAGTCCTTCCGCATGGGAATGATGTGGTTCATCTTCTCAGAGGTGATGTTTTTCGCGGCTTTCTTTGGCGCGCTCTTCTACGCGCGGGAACTGTCGGTCCCGTGGATCGGCGGCGAGGGCGTGAAGATCTTCAACAAATTGCTGCTGTGGCAGGATTTCAGTCCGGCCTGGCCGACCAATGGTCCGGCGACCCTGGGACCCCGTGATGACGGCAGCTTCGAGATCATTCCGGCTTTCGGTCTGCCGGCGATCAATACCGCGATCCTGCTGCTGTCTGGTGTGACACTCACCATCGCTCACCACGCCCTCAAGGAAGACAATCGCCGCACCCTCAACATCTATCTCGCGGCGACCTTTCTGCTCGGCTTTCTCTTCCTCGGTCTGCAAGCCTGGGAGTACGCGCATGCGTACAACGATCTCGGACTGCAGCTCTCCACCGGAATTTACGGCTCCACGTTCTTCATGCTGACGGGCTTCCACGGTCTGCACGTGACGCTCGGCGCGATCATGCTGCTCGTGATCTGGTTCCGCACCATGAAGGGCCACTTCACGCCGCAACGCCACTTCGGTTTCGAGGCGGTTGCGTGGTACTGGCACTTCGTCGATGTGGTCTGGCTCGGCCTGTTCGTGTTCGTTTACTGGATCTGACGAATCACGTCAGGGGCGACGCGGCAGCTTCAGTGCCCGCGACGCAGCAACGGGCCGGGCAACCGGCCCGTTTGCGTTTAGCGACTGATACCGTGCGGGGTAATCAAGCCAACTGCCCAAGCGATCATCAGCATGAGGAAGAGCGCCACCGACAAGGCGACGCGCACGGTCAGCGCCCGCACCATTTTCTTGGAATCACCCTTGTCGGTCATCAGGTGAAAGAGTGCCGAGCCCAGGCTGAAAAGGATGCCGAGCATCACGATACCGACCAGAAACCGGAAGAGTTCCATAGCGGGTATTATAGGCCCCGTGCCACTCCGAATTACCGTCGGCCGCAGGGTTTTCGCCCCGTCATGGCTGATGACGGGAATCACGGTAGTCCTGCTCGTGTTGTTCGTGAGTCTTGGCCGTTGGCAGTGGGGCCGTGCCGAGTTCAAGCAGCAACTGGCGTCGGAATTCACGCGTAACGCCGAGCGGGTGATCGCGTTCGATGCTCGCGCCGCGACGGTATTGCCGCGCTACGCACGGGTCGAGGTCGCAGGTACGTGGGACGAATCACGCCAGTTCCTGCTCGATAACCGCACCCGCGACGGTCGAGCCGGTTACGAGGTGCTGACGCCGCTGCGGCTGGCCGAGGGTCGTTGGTTGCTGGTGAATCGGGGCTGGGTACCGTTCACGGGCTATCGCGAGCAGTTGCCCGATGTATCGATCGAGGGGGCTTCGCGCGACGATGCCGCGCCTCGCGAGGTTCGGCTGCGGGGCCTGATGGATGACCTGCCGAGTGCAGGACTCTCCGGCGGTCGGGCAGCGCCCGCGCTCGAGGGTCGCTGGCCGCGAGTCACCGCCTTTCCGCAACAGCGGGAACTCGCTGCAGCGCTCGGAGTCGACTCGACACGCCTCGAGTCGCGCGTGTTGCTGCTCGATGAAGCCGAGCCCGCGGGTTATGTGCGCGGCTGGCTGCCGTTTGCCAAGGGGCCAGAGCAGAACTGGTCTTATGCGATCCAGTGGTGGAGCTTCGCGGTGCTGCTGCTGGTGTTGTACGTGGTACTGAATCTCAGAAAAAGGGACGCTGAATGAACGTCGAAGCAAGCAAGCCGGGCTCGCAAGTCGCCGGTCGCGGTGCACTGATCGGTCTGGCCGCCTTGTTTTTCGTGCCGCTGATCGGCGCGTTCTGGCTGTACTACGCGGGGGGCTGGCGTCCTGCAGGCAGCACCAATCACGGCGAACTCATCACGCCCGCACGCCCTTTGCTCGACACCGCACCCGCCGATCGTGCGCTCGCCAATATCGATGGATCCGCGGTGCGCGCTGATCTCTTCGACGGCAAGTGGACGCTGGTCTACATCGGTGATGGAGCCTGCGACGAACCCTGCCGGAACGCACTCTGGACCATCCGCCAGACGCGGTTGCTGCTTGCCGAGGACATGAGCCGCGTGCAGCGCGTTTTCATCGCCGACAACAATTGTTGCGATCAAGTTTTTCTCGAGCGCGAGCATCCCGGCCTCGAAACCGTGGTGGTCACCGAAGCCGCAGCGAGCGCGTGGCTTGCGCAATTTCCGCGCGATGAGGCTCGCCAGTTCGTCTATGTGGTCGATCCACTCGGCAATCTCATGATGCGCTTCGACATCGCCCAGAATCCCAAGGGCTTGCTCGACGATCTCAACAAACTGCTCAAGCTCTCTCACATCGGTTGACGTCCATGCCTTCAATGAAATCGATCCCCTCTGGCGCGGTGACGATCCGTCGTCTCGCGTTGATCGGCATGCTGCTCTGTCTCGTGGTGGTGGTGCTCGGCGCGTGGGTCCGGCTCACCGACGCCGGTCTCGGCTGCCCGGACTGGCCGGGTTGCTATGGGCATGTCACGCCCACCGGCGCCGAACGAGCACCCGGCAAAATCGACTCCTATGCGCCGGGCTGGGACTACGATTCCGGCAAGGCTTGGCGCGAGATGATTCATCGCTATGCGGCGACAGCACTCGGTTTCGTGATCGTGCTGATCACGGCCATCGCCATCGCCTATCGTCGTGAACGACCGGCGAGCGTTCCCTACACCGTGGCACTGCTGACGCTGGTCGTACTACAGGGCGTGCTGGGCGCTTTCACGGTGTGGTGGCTCGTGAAACCGCTCGTGGTCGTACTGCATCTGATCGGTGGGCTGAGCACTTTGTCGATGCTCACCTGGCTGTGGCTCACCATGCGGCGCACCACGCAGGTGGTCGAGCCGGAACCGGGCTCCACGCGCACTGCAGCGCTCGATGGCGCACGCAAGGCTGCGGTGGTCGCCACCGTCATCGTCGCGTTCCAGATCATGCTCGGCGGCTGGACCAGCAGCAATTACGCCGCGGTCGCCTGCCCGGATCTGCCGAAGTGCCAGCAACAATGGTGGCCCGAAGGCATGGACTGGGATGATGCGTTCGTGCTCTGGCGTGGACTCGACATCAACTACACGGGTGGCGTGCTCGAGCACCCTGCGCGCGTGGCCATTCACTTTACTCACCGAGTCGGTGCCGTGATCGCAACGCTTGCCGTGCTGCTCGCCGGCTGGCTTGCCATACGTCATGGCACCACAGCACTCGTGCGTCGCGCCGGTGGCTGGGCTATCGCCGCACTCGGCGTGCAACTCTTGGTCGCCGTACTGATGATTCTCAAGGCGTTCCCACTCTCCTTGGCCGCGGGACACAATGCGGGTGCTGCGCTGCTGATCATGGCGATGATGCTGCTGAATCGCCGTCTGCGCGAGGTCTGAGATGAGCACACCGGCTGCTACCGTCGCGCGCTCACGCCCCCTCTGGAAGCTCTATTTCGAGCTCACCAAACCCAAGGTCGTCGCGCTCATCGTGTTCACGGCGATCGTCGGCACTTTGCTGGCAAGCCCCGGCATGCCGCCATTCGATGCGCTGGTCTGGGGCAATCTCGGTATCGCGCTGGCCTCGGCTTGTGCCGCCACCATCAACCACGTGCTCGATCAAAAAATAGACGAGCAGATGTCGCGCACCCGCAGCAGACCGTTGCCGACGGGCACCCTGACTACCGCGCAGGCACTCAGCTTTGCCGCCTGTCTGGGTGTCGCTTCGATGCTGATCCTCTGGTGGCTCGTCAATCCGCTCACAGCGGTACTCACTTTTGCCTCATTGATCGGCTATGCCGTCATCTACACCGTGTTCCTCAAACGAGCGACCTCACAGAACATCGTCATCGGCGGTGCGGCGGGCGCAGCACCACCCGTGCTTGGTTGGGCGGCAGTCACCAATTCGATCGAGCCAAATGCGCTGCTGCTGTTCCTGATCATCTTCATCTGGACGCCGCCGCATTTCTGGGCGCTCGCCATCGCGCGACGCGACGAATATGCGCGGGCGGGTATTCCGATGCTGCCGGTAACACACGGCATACCGTACACGCGTCTGCAGGTGCTGCTCTACACGGTGCTGCTGGTACTCGTCACACTGATGCCCTATCTCACGCGCATGAGCGGGCTGATTTATCTGGCGGCGGCACTGGTGCTTAACGGTCGTTTTCTCTACTACGCCTTTGCGCTCAAGCTCACCGATCGCGCCGAACTGCCGATGAAGGTGTTCCGCTTCTCGATTTCTTATTTGATGTGGCTGTTCGTGGCGCTGCTGGTCGATCACTACGTGCCGACCACGCAGCTGCTCACGCCCTAGCGCGCAAACAAACGGTCGGCGACAAACGGATTGCTGCGGCGCTCTGCACCGAATGTCGAGGTCGGACCATGGCCCGGCAAAAACGTGACGTCATCACCGAGCGGGAACAGTTTGCTGCGGATCGAGTGCAGCAACTCGGCATGATTGCCGCGCGGAAAATCGGTACGGCCGATCGAGCCCGCAAAAATCACATCGCCCACAATCGCAAAGCGTGATTCGCGCTGGAAGAACACCACATGCCCCGGCGTGTGTCCGGGACAGTGCAAAACTTCGAACTCGATCTCGCCAACGGTGACGCGATCATCCTGCTGCAGCCAGCGATCAGGCGTAAAACTTTCCGCGGGCGGAAAGCCGAACATTTTTGCCTGCGCCGCCATCTGCTCGATCCAGAAGAGATCGCCCTCGTGAGGGCCTTCGATTGGCAGTGACATCCGGCGCGACAGCGCCGCCGTGCCACCCGCATGATCGAGATGCGCATGGGTGATGAGGATTTTTTCCAAGTGCAGCCCCTGACGCTCGACGGCGGCGAGCACGCGCTCAAGATCACCGCCGGGATCCACCACCGCGGCGCGTCGTGTCCGCTCGCACCAGACGACCGAGCAGTTCTGCTCGAAGGCCGTCACCGGAACCACTTCGATTTTCATGTCGCGAAGTCTACGGCATCGGTTTCGACGCGCAGACAGGTCGCATCGATCATTAAACCTTCGCCGATCATCACACCGTGATGGCGAGACCGCGGTAGATACGCGCCCGGTATCGGCTCTCCTGGGCCTCGACGATGGGTGCAGCCGCGAGCAATACGGCGTGGGCAAAGCGCGTGTATTCCTCCGCCTGCTCGGCCGCGTCACGCGGTTCTTCACTGCGCATGCGGCGCGTGAGATTGACCTGGTTGACGGGGACCGCCGTCGGCAGACGCTCGTTCTCGACGCCCAGTGTGGCGGTGAAAGCGTGCAGGGTGGTTTTGACGAAATTCGCCATCGCAAACTGCGGCAGTGTTCCGCCCACGGGTACGTCGGGTGAGGTCAGGATCAGACGCGCGCCCTTGTACAGCGACACCTTGCGCGCCACGCGAAAGTGATGCGTCAGATTGGTTTCGATGAGTCCCGAGAATTCGGCAGCATCGAGATGATCCTTGCCTTCGACGCCGAACAGTGCACGCGGGATTGGGGCGAAGGGCGTGGAGACCACCGCCGCAGGCGCACCCACTGCCGCAAAAGCGGCATCCATGCCGGACTCAAGATCGTCACCGACGGACATGTAGGAGACGCGATCATGGCCGAGTGCCCGCCCGAGTGCAGCACGTACGGCTTCGCCGGCGGGCGCCGTGCGAGTCAGCATGACGATGCTGCCGACATGACCCTCTGCCAAAAACAAGCGAGCGACGGCGGCGAGCGGTTCGGTCATGTGCTCGCCGATCAACCAGATCGTCTCGCCCTCCATGCGCCGCACGCGCTCGGGTTTGGCGCGCCCGAAGAGTTCGCGTTCGGTAATGGTGCGCTCCTGCTGCAAACCACCCGAGGGTTCAAAGGTCTCGCCAGAGATTGCTCGATCCGCCATGAAGAACACGGTAGCGAGCGCCACGTCGGTCTCGGTCGGCATGCGATGCAGATGCAACATGCCGATGACGCCGGCACGAATCTTCTCCGCTTCCTTCTCGATGCGCGCCGGATCAATGAAAGGCTCGGGCGGAACTGGCAGCTCGAGGACCCAACGCTCTGCTGCCTCCTGCATGGCGGCACTTGGCATTACGCAACCATTGCGCAAACGCGCCATGAGGCGCGTCGCCATGGCAGGCGTCATCAAAAAATGCAGCGAGGAGTGACTCGGATCCTCGCTGCCGTGCAACTCGCCCTTGAGCTTGCTGCTCAGTCGACGCAGGGCCTCGGGCATCTCTGGTGACTGCAACAAACCGATGTCGTTGGTACGCAAGGCCGCAAGAATATCGGCCAGACTGCTGCCATCGCCCAAGGCGTCGAGCACGGCGCCATGCAATTGATTGAGACGCTTGTTCTCGAGAATGAGCTTGGCTCGACGATCAAACAAACCCGCCTTGCCATCCTTGCCCTTGAGACGCTGGCCCTCGACCGGACCCGGCGCGATGGCATTGATCTGGATCTCCGGGCCAACAAAACGCGCCAGATTTTCGACGAGCGCACGCTGACCCGCTTTTGAGACGGCGTAATCCGAGCGGTTCGGATACGGTACCGCAATATATTTTTCGCCACCGAAATAAGAGCTGACGTTCAGGATGTAGCCTGAACCCTGCTTCTTCATCATCGGCACGACTTTCTCGATCAGCGAGTAGTTCGACACTAGATTGGCATGCAGCGTATTACGCCAGTCCGCCGGCAGCAGATCAACGGCCATCTGCTCTGCGCCGGCAACACCAGCGTTGTTGATCAGATAATCGATGCGCCCGAAGGCCTGCAGCGTCGCATTCACCGATTTCACCAGAGCGCCTTCATCGGCGACGTCGATGTCGGCAAGAATGCGGACGCGCTCGAGCGGGCGGTTATAGCCGATTTCTTCGAGCTCGCGCACGATGCTGTCGCGCAAGTCGACCAATTGATTTTCGCGTCGGGCCGTCAGCATGACGCGCGCACCGGCGATGGCGAGCAAGCGGCCCAACTGGCCGCCGATACCCGCCGAACCGCCGGTGATCAGCACGCACTTGCCGAGATGCAGGCCCATCAAAGATTCGATCCAGCCGAAATTCGGTCGCGTCGAGCCGGTGGCATCGACGATCGCGGCCGGCATGTAGAGATTAACTTGCGGTACACGTCGCTTCGTGAACAGCAAACGCGCGGCCTGTGCGCCGGCGAAAAGGAGCCCATGCTCCTCCGAATTGGACCAGCGCAGGATCTGATTCGACCACTCGAGCGCGAGGCGATCTCCGGCGTCGACCTGCGTCGCACTCTCGTCACGCCACACCCGCACCAGCTGTTCGATGCCCGCACGCAGGATGTCTGCGTAGGTGTTACCCGCGACATCGCTGCCGTTCGACATGAAGATGATCCGCGGACTCACGCCGGCAGGTGCCAGTCGATGCCAAAGACGCGACAGTTCGCGAGCGATACCGATCGCACCCGCCAATTCGCCCTTCAAGAAGGCCTCGACATCCGCATCGCTCGCCTCGGCGAGCGGCGTCTTGAAACGCCAAGTGCCAAACGCAGGCAGCACGATGGCGCCGTGCAATCCGTGGCCCGATTCGACCGCTGCCAACGACGCGGCCAGTGTTTCCGGTCGATGGCGATCGAACAGCATGGGCTCGATGCGCCCCGCATCACCCTTGCGCAGCGCGGCACGAGCAGCCTGCACCGCCTCTTCGGTGCCGAAGCCGAGCAACACGCGCGCTCCGCAACCGGACTGTATGCGGGCGATGGTCAGCGCATCGGCGACCTGGTCTCCAGCCGCGATGAGCACCGTCGAACCCGTGCCGTCCACGGTGCGTAGTTCGGGCCGGGACACCCAGGTCGAGCGCGACTCCTGCACCACCTGCATGCCATTGGTCACCTCGAAACCCTGCGCACTGAATGCTCGCGACTCGTCGCTTCCCAAAAATACGATGGTGTTGGCCACGTCCTCGACGGTGGGCAGACTGTGGGTGGCGCCGCTGTCGTCGTCAGTGCGCGCCAACGCCATCGTCGAGACGAATTCATCGGCAGTGGTGCCATCCGCCACTTTGCGCAAGTGATCCATCGCCTTGAACACCGTGCGGATGCGCTGGCTCTCGATCGGACCGGGGTACACCGTGTTCACCCGAATGCCACGCTGACCGAGTTGCAGGGCAAGCTGCTTCGAGAATGCACTGAGCGCGGCTTTTGGTACCACGTAGGCGGCACGGCCAAAATATTTGGTGCGCGAGAAAATCGTCGAGACATTGACGATCGTGGAGCCTGCGCGAAGATGCGGCGCGGCGGCGCGTACCATGTTCCAGCTGAGTCCGAGCAGGTTACCCGCGGCATCCGCCACGGTTTCGGTGTCAGTCGATCCGGCGGCACGCAGCGCCTCGAGCTCCTCGCGCGCCAGCGGCAGATTCTCGATCGGTGCCTTGGGCCCTGCCGAGCCCGCGTTGTTCACCAGCACATCCAGCCGGCCGTAATGTCGGATTGCGCTCTCCATGCCGTGTCGTGCCTGGCCTGGATCGGCCGCATCGAAAGCCAGCGCCAGCGCATTTTCTTCGGGGGCACCCGTCTGCTGCAGCAGCGCCTGCCGCGCGACCTCGAGTTTGTCTCGATTGCGACCCACCATGACGACCCGCGCGCCTTCTTCAAGGTAGCGACGCACGATGACCTCGCCGATATTGCCGGCGGCCCCGGTAACCAGCGCAATCTTGCCGGTGAGCCGTCCGGGACGCGCGGGGAGGGCGGACGGTGTCTTCTTTTTCTTTGCAGTCATCGTCTCGCACTCCATTCCTGGAAGAGTTCATCGCGCGAGCGCAAGCCCGAACGCGGCAACGCGTGATTCACCACGTAGTTCGCACCCGCATGGGTGTTGTCCCACATCGATTGATGCGCGGCGGGCAAGTCCTGCCAAGGTACGACGGTGGGCGGACTGACCTCGAGCTGACCGGCGGCGATCATGTCGTTCATGCGCGCGACCTCGAAGGCATTGCAGAGGTGCGTGCCGGCGATCGTCGCCGTCGGCATCAAGATCCGGCGTTGGCGCATCCACACCTGCGGTGCATAGAAGGTGTACCGCCGCCCCTGCAGCGCTTCGCAATAAACGACCCGGCCTGTGAACGGCTTGACCAGCGAAGTCGACGCTGCGAGGGCATCATGCCCGGCTCGTTCGATGATCAGATCGGGATAACCGCGCGGATTGTCCGCAGAGCGCAACCAGCGACCGATCGCGCTGCCGAAGGGTTTCATGGTGCGATCCTGGAACTGCCGAACCGCTTCCTTGAAGCGCTGCGTATCGCGCTTGGCATCCGGCATGGCAGGCAACGCCGTCGGCCAATCGAAATCCGCGCCTTCTTTGCGACGAATTTCCTCGATTGACACGACCCCACGTACCGCATCGCCATAACCCAGCGACTGCACGAACTCGCGCTGCGCATCGGTCGCCGTGGCGACGACCAGTCGTCCGCCGGCCTTGCGCACGGCTTCGATGGCCTCGAGCCCGACCGGGTCAAGCAATTCTTTGCCGGCAACCCCGTAATACAGCAACACCGCCTCGCCCGCCCGCAAGCGGGCGCGACGCAGCATATCTTCGGGACTCGCTGTCCCAGCCTTGCCGACGAAGGAGAACCAGTAACCGCTGGTCGCTCCATAGAACGTCAGCGTGCCGTGTTCAGCCAGCATCTGGAAGGATCGCGGGAAGGATTCCTGCCCGGCATGCGACACGACGTAATCCGCCAACCGCCCACCCGTCTGCCGCCGCATTTCTTCGAGCAGGGGCTCGCCAGCGCGCTCCCAGGCGCTGATCTCCGTTGCGCTCTCGGGTACAAGACTGAAGGCCCCCGCCCAGCGGGGATCCCGCCGATTGATCGAGCCGGCAGCACCGTGTTGCCCAATGAAAGCAGCGCGCTCGGCGCTCGAGACGAGGCCGACCGCAGCGAGGCCGTTGCGAGCCGCGCTCTTCAGTGCCTCGAAGCCCGTCCCGGTCGCCGCACCCTCAACGAACAAGGTTTTCCCCGATTCGATCTGCAGCGTGGTGAACAGGGCGCGTACCACCGTACCGAGATTGAGCACATAAGACCCGGCCGCCTCGAGACTCAGATCGGGCGGCAAGGGATGCAGCTGCGGACCCTGCACCAGCAGGAACTGTTGATGACTGCCGGTATCGGTTTCGTAGCCTTGGATTGAAAATCCCGCGTACATCGGATCGCGCGCTGCGAGCGGCGAGAGCAGATCGCTCTGACCCGAGTACACGGTGACGAGATCGCCGACCTTCAGGCGTCCTTCACGCTTCACTTCGCTGCCGACGGCGGCAATCAATGCCACGCCGCCCGAGCCGGTCACCTGATAATCGAGATCATGATTCTCGAAAGGCGAGACCGGAATACCGGTGATCGCCCAGATATCATTGAAGTTGACCTCGGAAGCCAGCACATAGACCAGCGCCTCGTTAGGTCCGGGTGAGGGCACGGGCAAGATAATTTCGCGCTCGGCGTCTTTCGGCAGCCCGTGTGCAGGCGCTCCTGTATGCGCATCCTTCACCACGGCGTGACCGTACTGCCAACGCGGCAAGGGCGTGAGTCCGGGAAAGAACGGCGCACCGACCGGCAACAGCTCGCCGCGCCGCTGCAGCGCATTCACCTCGCCCGCAGACGGCGCGAGATCGCGCCGCGTCGGCAGGGGTGCACTCTGTTTGTCAAAGAAAGCCTTGATGCCCGCCTTGCCGCCCGCTGGGTCAACGATGGCTTCGGCAAAGAGTTGCGCTTCGCGCGCGAGGCCCGCAGAGAGGCCTTGCTGCCACCCCGTCCGAACCGCATCGAGGATACGCGTCGCAGTCGACGCGCGACCTACGGCCTCGGCCTGTGCGAGCAATCGCTGCACTTCGACATCAGCAAGGGCTGCCTCGAGATCAGCGCGGCCCGCCGACTGCCAAAGTTCATTGGCGGCACGACGGGCCAAGAAGGCTCGCGCGACGAGATTACGTCCCGCGGGCGCTGCGACATACTCGGCGGCCAGGCGCGTCGCCAGTGTCAGTACATCTTCGTCAGCGTTCGCCAGCGCATGCAATAAGCCGTCGGCATGGACTTCCGCGGCCTCGAGGGTACGGCCTCCGAGCACGATTTCCAGCGTACGCACCAGCGGCGAGGGATGTCCCGCCTGCTCAAGCAGTCTGGGCAAACGCTGCGTGCCGCCGTAACCCGGTAAAAGATTGAGTCGCACCTCGGGCTGTCCGAAAGTGGCCAGCGGCTCGGCAATACGCACATGGCAGGCCATCGCGAACTCCATGCCACCGCCGAGCGCCACGCCATTGATGGCGGCGATGGCAGGCTTGTCCATCGCTTCGATCTTGCGGAAAGCGAGATGCGCATTGTTCGGCAACGGCAGGGCTTCCTCGAGCGAATGTACATCCTCGTGGAGCTGGCGTATGTCGGCGCCGGCGACAAAGGCCGACGTGCCCTGACCAGTGAACACCACGGCTTTCACATCTTCGCGGCGTGCCACATGGTCGATGACGATGTTCAATTCATCGAGTGCGCGCTCATTGAGTGCGTTCACCGGCGGATTGTTGATGGTGACGACCGCGATGCGCGCCGCCGGTTTGCGAGTCCGTCGCGAGCGCAGCGGGCTCGCGCCGAGCGCGTGATAGTGAATGCGGAAATAACGAAAATCTTCGAACAGTTGCTGCTCGTCGGCCACGCGCTGTCGCGCCTGCCACTCGGCGATCGCCCGGCGCAATTCGTCGATCGATTCCGGGTTGCGCAGCGTCGAGGTATCACCAACCTCGCCGCCCTCGACCAGCGCACGCACCATGCGGCGCATGTATTTGCCGCTGCGCGTCTCGGGGAATTGCGTGACCTCGACGAAGTCCTCGGGGATCGCGACCTGGCCTTTTTCCTGACGCACGGTCTCGATCAGGCGACGTCGATCTTCCATCGACAGCTTGCGCCCGGGCGCCGGTTTGACGAAGGCAAGCGGCGTCAGCCCCTTCTGCGCATGCGGCGCACCGACCACGATGACGTTGCCCACGGGTGAGTCGGGATTGATCTGCTTGTCGCGCAGAATCGCCCCCTCGATTTCTTCGGTGCCGAGTCGATGACCCGAGACATTGATGACGTCATCGGAACGACCATGCAGCGAGAAACCGCCATCGGCGTATTTCACGGCGAAATCGCCCTGCGTATAGGCGAGCCGATCCTGCCAGCGCGTCCAGTAAGTCTTGCGGTAGCGCTCGAAGTCGCCGCGCCAGCTGCGCGCGATGCGCCGCCCCTCGACTCGCATGCCTTCGGCGTCCCAGATCGTGCGACACAGATAAGGAAACGGCGCAGCGATCACGATTTCGCCCTTCTCGCCCGTCTCGGCAGCACGCGCGAGCACAGCGCCCTTGGCATCGGGCTCGCTGTCGGCCACCCAGACATCGCCCATGATCCAGGGCAAAGGGTAAGTGTGTGCATCAGCACGCAGCGGGAAGTCGCCGTTGCCGTAGAGATGTGTCCAGACGATGCCGCCGTGCTCGGTCGCCCAGTACGAGTTCGTGTACCACGGCGTTACCAGCTCCATGCCGAACTGCTGGACGACGGGCGAGGTCGGCTCTGCACAGAACGTGGCCACGCGCAGGCTGGCGCGCGAATACGTGCGCACGTCCTCCACATTTTGCGGATCGGTCATCACCGTCTTGAGAAAGGTGACACCCGCCTTGAATATATTGACCTTGAGTCGCTCGATGATGCTGGCGAAGCGACCGGCGCTCGGGAAAACCGGCGCACCTTCGGCGATCACCGTGGTGACCCGCGTCGAGAGGGCGCCCGAAATCATGTAGCTCTGACCCGTGATCCAGCCCGGATCAGCCACCACGTACATCACATCGCCGGCGCGCGCATCGAACGCCACACGCAGCGTATGGGCAACGCCGCTCACGTACCCGCCGTGCACGTGCACCACGCCCTTCGGCTTGCCGGTGGAACCCGACGTGTAAATGAAGAACAGCGGGAATTCGGCGTCGAGCGGCTCGGGCGGTACCGACGCCCAGATCGCGGCGACGAAGCGCGCGTCCTCGAGCGCGAGCAATTGCGCCTCGTCGTTGACGGCAAAGCCTGCGGCGCGGGCTTTGGCGAGCAACGTCTGCATGGCCCGCTCGGTGAGCTCATGCGCCCAGCGATCACGCTCCGGGCGCCACAACAGATCCGCCTGCGCCGCGTGTCGTACGACGATCACGGTATCGACCCGCGATGGGGTGGCGACGAGCGCGCTGGCAATAGCGGTACGGATGCGACTCGCCTCGACCGACGACACGCCGGCCAGACCCTCGAGCGCCCGGCCGACGCCGCGCATCACATCAGAGCGCTCCAGCGTGATTTCATTGGCCACGGCCTGACGCGCGCCCTCGAGGATGGCGGCCGCTTGGGCCGCATCGAGCGTCAAAGAATCAAGCGCTGCGGCGACTGCGGCAACTGCCGTCTCGGCGGGCACATAACCATCGAGCGCGGGGTCGGTATACGCCTCCTTGAACGCGACGATTTGCGCATTGCGATAACCACCATCTGCGGTGATGACGATGCGCGCACCAGCGTTATGGATGCGATCCGAGAGTGTCTTGTCGCTGAAGCCGCCGAACACCGGCGTGTAGATCACACCGAGTCGCTTGCAGGCCTCGGTCCAGAAAATCTGCTCCGGGATATTCGGCATGTTGATCGCGACGCGATCACCCGCCTTCAGATCGAGTTCGCGCAGCGCAAGTGCACAACGCGCAACTTCGAGCAGCAGACGCTTGCGCGAGACGCTGTACGAAACCACCGGCGCACCGCGTCCACCATCCTGCGACTGATCCCAGCGATCACCCTCGAACCAGAGGGCCGCCTCAGCGCCATGACCGGCTAGCACATGCCGATCGACTTCATTGAAACAGGCGTTGGTCAGTGCCTCGCCGAACCAGCGATAGAACGGCGCCTCCGTATCATCGAAGGCTTTGCGCCAAGGCTCATAGTCGGCGGGCAGGTCGGGCGCGATCGCAACACCCGTCGCGGCATCGAAGCCATGCCAGCGGCCGTCCTCGCCGCGGGTAATCCAGCCGCCCTTGACGCCGCAGGCGGGCTCGAACCAGTGGATCTCGCGGCTGGCAATCTCGCCGTGATAACGCCCGGGATCGGCGAGGCACGCCTCGCGTGCTGCCTGCCAAGCCTCCCGGCTGGTGATTCGGTTGATGAGGGCCGACGGTGGCGAAATCGCCACGGGCGTCGGGGCCGTGTCCATGGACCCGCTCGAACTCGACATCGATTTCGTACTCCGCCCCCAAAGACAAATCTAGCACGGTAAGGTGTGAAATCCTCCCTGTTAAAATTCACTAAAGTTATCAGCCTAACTTTGGCCGCCTTGCACCCGGTCGAGGAACATCATGATCATCGAGCGACTTTGGCCAGCCAATGCGTGGCGCAATTACCACTACTTGATCGCCTGCAGCGAAACCGGCGAGGCGCTCGCCGTGGACCCGCTCGACTGGCAACTTTGTCTGGCCACCGCGCGGGCGCGTGGCTGGAGCATCCGGCAAATCCTCAACACTCATGAACATGGTGATCACATCGGCGGCAACGAACCGCTACGTGCTGCAACCGGCGCACTCGTCATTGCCCATGCCGGAGCGGCGAGTCGCATCCCGGGCCTCGATCGGGGACTCGAGCACGGCCAAGCGCTGCGCGTCGGCAACACGGTAGAGCTCGAGTGTCTCGATACACCGGGTCATACTCGCGCTCATCTTTGTCTGCTGGCGCACGGGCGCAGCAGCCACACGCCACCCGAACTGCTTTGCGGCGATACGCTGTTCAACGCCGGCGCCGGCAACTGTCACAACGGTGGCGACCCGAACTTGCTCTATCAAACCTTCATCGAGCGTCTTGCGCCGCTGCCGGACGCCACGCGTATCCACCCGGGACACGACTATCTGGCGCGCAATCTCGCCTTCACGCTCGACCGGGAGCCCGCCAACCGCGATGCGGCGGCGCTGCTCGCGAGCGTGCAGGATCGCGACGGTGTGGCGGCGCCGATCACCACGCTCGGCGAAGAGCGGCGCATCAACACTTTTTTCAGATTGCAGCAGCCGGCGGTGATCGACGGCCTGCGCGCGATATTTCCCGGCATGCCGGAAAAACCCGAGGCGCGCGCAGTGTTCCTGAAACTGCGCGAGCTGCGCAACCGCTGGTGAGCAGCGACGGTCGCTTCAGCGCGGCGGCTTCAGCACGGCTGGATGAGCTGCACGGCAAGACCAGCGGGTGAGGTGAGCGTCGCCATGCGGGCACGGCCGAAAATCGTCTCGGCGACGCCATGATCGCGCGGTGCCTTGCGCATGACCGCGGCACCGCGCTCGCGCACCAAACCTGCCGCACGCTCGAGCACTGCGTTGATATCTTTGACTTGGAAGCTGACCCCCAGCATGCCGCGGGCGGGTGCCATGGCGCGCGGATAGAGGTCGTTGCTGACGACGCCTTCGTATTGCACGATCTCGAGTCGACCGTAATCGTAGGCCGCGTCGCCGAAGATGCGTACATCGAGTGCGCCACCTGGCGGCAAACCGATGGTCCGCTCGACTTCAGGTCCCGCAAAACGATGGTACGAAGTTTCTTCGAGCCCCAGCACCTGCTCAAAGAATAGCTTCTCGCCGCGGTTATCCGGCGTGGTGGCAATGACCTGCGGGGAAACTCCATAACCCTGCGCACTCACATGCTCGGGCTTGCCCTCCTGCTCGAGGAACACGATGTTCACCGCGTCCGGGCCATTCATGTGCACTTCGTGCACCACGATGCCGTCGGTGACGAAGCGACCGATCTTCGAGCGAAACGTGAACCCGGCAGCCTCGAGCTCTGCGTGACGGGCGGCGATGTCGTGAACCGCGATATCGACGCTCTTCGGCACGAGGTCGGTGGGCGCCGCGCCCTCGCGCACGGCCGCCCCGGGCGAGCGAAAGCGCACGAGATGCACGCCACCCTGATGGCGACCCGGAGTCACCAGCAGGGCCTGATCGATGATCTCCTCATGGGCGAGACCCCACTGGCGGGCCAGCGCCGGATCGGCTTGCTGGCGGCGCACCACGATCTGCATGCCGAAACGCCCGACCCATAGCCCGAGCGCCTGCTCCATGTCGGCGACGCTGAGCACTACGTAGGCAAACGCCTTGGAATTGAAATCGATGGCAGACACGATGGGTCCTCCGCGCAGAGGTATTCAGTATAGTGTTGCCGATGAGCGATTTTTACCGCCGCAGTTTTTTCGTTCTGGCCGTGGCCGTGCTAGGCCTCGCCGTCTGGCAGGTGCTGGCGCCGTTCTGGGGCGCGCTTGCCTGGTCGATCGTGCTCGCGGTGCTGCTCGCACCCCTGCAGCAGCGCTTGCTGACGCTGCTCGGCCCGCGCCCCTCGCTCGCCGCCGCATTGCTGACGCTGCTCACGCCCGTGGTGATCTTTCTGCCACTCGTGATCCTTGGCGCCAACTTCATCGAACAAGGCAAATCACTGCTGTTCGATCTGCAGCACAGCAACTGGCGCATCGATGCGACGCTCCTCGATCGTATCGAGGACTATCCAGTGCTCGGTCCCGTCGTCACGCAACTCGGCGACATCCTCGATCTCGACACCAACGAAATCACCGGCTTCGTCATTGGCTTGGGGCAGACTCTGCTGCGTTACGCCGCCAATGTGGGCAGCCAGCTCGTGCTCGGTGCTCTCAACACGACGCTCGCGTTCATGCTGATGCTGTTTCTGTTGTTCTTCATGCTGCGCGATGGCCAGCATCTGCTGCAGCGCCTGTCGAATCTGTTGCCCGTGCAGGCCGAACGTCGCGAGGCGCTGTTCATGCTGCTCGCCGGAACCACGCGAGCCGTCGTCTATGGCTCAGGACTTACTGCGCTCATCCAAGGCGCTCTGACGGGCATCGGTTTTGCGCTCACCGGCTTGCCCTCGCCGGTGGTGTTCGGCGTGCTGGCGGCACTTTTTTCATTGCTGCCGGCGGGTGGTACGGCCTTCGTCTGGCTACCTGCGGCGCTCGCGCTCGCTGGCATGGGTCGATCCGGTGCCGCGATCTTCATGCTGGGCTGGGGCGCGTTCATCGCCGTCTCGGACAACTTTCTGCGTCCACTGCTGGTCTCGCAGCATGCCCATGTGTCGACGCTCGCCGTCTTCATGGGTGTGATCGGCGGCGCAGCGGCCTTCGGCGGCATCGGTCTCATCATCGGCCCCGTACTGCTGACGCTGGTCTCGGCACTCCTGAAATTCATCGAGGACTCGCCGAAAGCCTAGCGCAGACGAAACGCTTGGTTTGGCGCAGCTCATCGAGCAACCCGCCGAACGCTGCGCTACGATCGCGCCCCATCATTCGCTGGCCCCGAGTCGTCGCAGTCGCTCATGGATCTCTCGCCCATCCTCAATCCCCTCAACGACGCCCAGCGCGAAGCTGTTACTGCGCCCATGGGCCCGGTGCTGGTGCTCGCTGGTGCGGGCAGTGGCAAGACGCGCGTGCTCACGCATCGTGTGGCTTGGCTGATTCAGGCCGAAGGCGCGTCCGCGCACAGCGTCATGGCGGTCACCTTCACCAACAAAGCCGCGGGCGAAATGCGCGCGCGCATCGAGGCGCTGCTCGGTTTGCCGGGTGCGGCGCTCTGGATCGGCACGTTTCACGGTATTGCCCATCGCTTGCTGCGCTTGCACTGGCGCGAAGCGGGCTTGCCGCAGACCTTCCAGATCCTGGATGGTGACGACCAACTGCGGCTCATCAAAAAAATCCTCAAGGCGCAGGCACTCGATGAAACGCGCTGGGTACCGCGCGACATCCAGTACTTCATCAACCAGAACAAGGACGAGGGCATGCGGCCCAAGACGCTGAAGGACGGTAACGATCCGACGCGTCGTCAGTTCATCAAACTCTATCAGGACTACGAAGAGGCCTGTCAGCGCGCCGGCGTGCTCGATTTCGCCGAATTGCTGCTGCGCGCCTTCGAACTGTGGCGCGATCACCCGGAATTGCTCGGGCATTATCGACGTCGCTTCCAGCATGTGCTGGTCGATGAGTTCCAGGATACGAACACCATCCAGTACGCCTGGACCAAGCTGTTGGTCGGCTCCGAGGGGGCGCCCTTTGCGGTCGGCGACGACGATCAATCGATCTATCGCTGGCGCGGCGCGAAGGTCGAGAACCTGCAGACCTTCCGCCGCGACTTTCCGCATGCGCGGCTCGTGCGTCTCGAGCAGAACTATCGGTCGACGGGCACCATCCTTGATGCCGCCAATGCACTGATCGCCAACAACAGCGGTCGTCTCGGCAAAAATCTTTGGACTGGCGGAGGTCGTGGCGAGCCGATCAGGCTGTATGCCGCCTTCAACGAGCGCGATGAAGCCGACTTCGTGCTGCAGCGCATCAAGGATTGGGTCGCGCGCGGCGGTAATCGTCGCGATATCGCCATCCTCTATCGCTCGAACGCCCAGTCGCGCGTCTTCGAAGAATCGTTCCTGTCGGCGCGTATTCCGTACAAAGTTTATGGCGGTCTGCGTTTCTTCGAGCGCGCCGAAATCAAAGACGCGCTGGCGTACTTGCGACTGGTATCGAATCGTCATGACGACACCTCCTTCGAGCGCGTCGTCAATCTGCCGACGCGTGGCGTCGGTGCCAAAAGCATCGATACTTTGCGCGAGCTTGCGCGTGCCCAAGGCACCTCGATGTGGAGCGCCGCGACAGCGGCGATCGCCAGCGGCGCACTCGGCGCCAAGGCGGCTACCGCGGTGCAAGGCTTCATGCAGCTCATCGAGCGACTCGCCAACGACACTCGCGAACTCGCGCTGCACGAAATCGTCGATCAGGTGCTGAACGCCAGCGGTCTGCTGGAGCACCATCGCAAAGAAAAAGCCGACCGCGGCGAGGCCCGTGCCGAAAACCTGCTCGAACTCGTTTCGGCTGCGCGTGGCTTCGAGCCTGAGCGCGTGGACGGCGACGAACTGCCGCCGCTAGAAGCCTTTCTGGCGCATGCCGTGCTCGAATCGGGTGAGGGTCAGGCCGAGGCTTGGGAAGACTGCATCCAGATGATGACCCTGCATACCGCGAAGGGGCTCGAGTTCCCGGTGGTGTTTCTGGCCGGCCTCGAAGACGGGCTGTTCCCGCATCAGCGCTCGCTCAATGATCTCGACTCGCTGGAAGAGGAACGGCGCCTCGCCTACGTCGGCACCACGCGGGCCATGCAGCATCTCTACCTCACATACGCCGAACAGCGCCGATTACATGGCATCGACAGCTACGGCCAACCGTCACGCTTCATTCGCGAAATCCCCGAGGAGCTCGTCGAAGAAGTACGACCCAAAGCCCATGTCGGACGAGGTGGCGCAGGACTCGGCGGAATGGGCGGCCTCGCAAGCTTTGGCTACGCCCACGGCGGATCGCGCGATGCTCAGTCTCGCGACGCCCGCTTTGGTGGCGGGGCCTCGCTACGCAGCGAACCGTTGGCACCCGGGCTCAAACTCGGGGCGCGCGTCCGTCATGCCAAGTTCGGTGCGGGCGTGGTGCTCAATATCGAAGGTCAGGGTCCGCATGCCCGGGTGCAGGTCAACTTCGAGGGCGCGGGCAGCAAATGGCTGATGCTGCAGTACGCAAACCTCGAACCGGTCTGAGACGGTAGACTGCGGTCCCAACATGAGCACCAGCGCCTTCCTGGCCCGCCTCGAGGCCGCGATGACCACCAACGATTCGTTGGTGTGTGTGGGACTCGATCCCGAAGTCGACCGTTTTCCTGTGACTCTGCGCGGCAGGCCACAGGCCATCCTCGAATTCAACCGCGCGATCATCGATGCGACTGCCGATCTCGTCTGCGCCTATAAGCCGCAGATCGCGCACTATGCGGCCGTCGCGGCGGAAGACCAGTTACTGGCGACGATTCGCTACATTCGCGAGCGTGCGCCGAATGTGCCGGTAATCCTCGATTCGAAGCGTGGCGATATCGGCAGCACCGCCGAAAAATACGCGCGCGAAGCCTTCGAGCGTTACGGCGCCGATGCCGTCACCATCAATCCGTATCTCGGCCGCGATTCTGCCGAGCCCTTTCTCGCCTATGCCGACAAGGGCATCGTCATTCTTTGCCGTACCTCGAATGCCGGTGCCCGCGAATTCCAGGATCTCGAGTCGGGTGGCCGCAAGCTCTACCAGATCGTCGCCGAGCAGGTGGCGCGCGAATGGAACGCGCGGGGCAATTGCCTGCTCGTGGTCGGCGCTACCTACCCCGATGAACTCGCCGATATCCGCGCCCGAACCGGCGCTATGACCTTCCTGGTGCCCGGGGTCGGTGCGCAGGGCGGTGACGTCGAAAAAGCCGTAAAAAGCGGGCGGCGGGCCGACGGCAAGGGTCTCGTCATCAACTCCTCGCGCGGCATCTTGTACGCAGGCTCGGGAGATGACTTCGCGCTGGCGGCTCGCCGTGCGACACTCGAATTGCGCGCGGCCATCAACGCTGCTCGCCGCTGATTGTTCCGCTCGGAGGGGTCCGATGCTGCGTCTGAATCGTTACCAATGGACCGTGCTGTTCGCGGCCTGGCTAGGCTGGGGCTTCGATATCTTTGACGGTCTGCTCTTCAACTACGTCGCACCGAACGCCATTCCGACCTTGCTCGGACTCGAGATCGGTTCGGCGGAAGCACGCTCGGCAACGCTGTACTGGACAGGTTTGCTTACCGCGATATTTCTCGTCGGCTGGGCGGCCGGCGGCGTGCTGTTCGGGCCGATTTCGGATCGCTACGGCCGCAAACGCGTGCTGCTCATCACCATGGTGCTTTATGCGGTGGGTACCGCGCTCTGCGCTTTCGTCACCAGCATCGAGCAGCTGATCGTCTGTCGCATCATCGCGAGCCTCGGCATTGGCGGTGAGTGGGCTGCAGGCTGCGCACTCGTTGCCGAGGTCGTGCCCGAAGACCAACGGGTCGAAGCGGGTGCGATGCTCTATACCGCTGCGCCGTTCGGCCTGTTTCTCGCCACCGGCGTCAATGCCCTCATTGCCGGCAATCTGTTTGCCGACGTGCCCGAAGTCTCTTGGCGCTACGTGCTGATTTTCGGTCTGTTGCCCGCCGCGTTCGCTTTCATCGTGCGCATGTTCATCAAGGAGCCGGAACGCTGGCAGTCGGTCGCTGCCTCGACGGCACCACCACGACTGCGTGAAATCTTTGCTCCGGAGATCTGGCCGCGTACCCGTAGCGCGCTACTTATGGCACTCGTGGCGCTGCTGACATGGTGGAGCTGCAACGCCTTCATTCCGGTCGTGGTCGCAAATCTCGCGCAGGTCGAAGCGCTGCAACTGGGTCTCGACCGTACCGCGACCAGCATCCTGACGGAGTCATGGAAAACCCAGGCAACGACGATCTTCAACGTCGGTGGCTTCATCGGTACGTTGCTGACCATTCCGCTCGCCAAGCGGCTCGGTCGCAAGCCGATGTTCATGATCTATCTCGGCTTTTCTGCGCTGTCCTTGCTCGCGACGTTTGGTCTCGATCTCGCGCCGCAGATCCGCATCTACATGTACTTCTTCATCGGCCTTACGGTGTTCGGCATCTTCGGCAGCTTCACGTTCTATCTGCCGGAACTCTTCCCGACACGCTTGCGGGCTACCGGATCGGGGTTCACCTACAACATCGGTCGGGTCGTTGCCGCAGGCGGTCCCTTTTTCGTGGGCTCGGTTGCGGCAGCGGGCGCGGGTGATCCGTCGGTGGTGCTCAACACGCTGTTCCTGGTCGGCTTCGTGCCCATCGTCGGCTTGTTCTGCATGCGCTGGGTGATCGAGACACGCGGCCAGACCATGCCCGACTGACTGCGATGAACTGGTTTGCCGACGTCATCCTCGGGCTCGTCGAGGGTCTCACCGAGTTCCTGCCGATCTCGAGTACGGGGCACCTCATCATCACGCGCTCGCTGCTCGATCTCGAAAACGAAGTCGGCTTCCGGCAGATGATCGTGATTCAGGGCGCGGCGATCCTCGCGGTCTGTTGGGAGTACCGCACACGCCTCTGGAACACGGCGATCACGCTCGGTACCGACCGTCATTCACGCCTGTTCGTGCTCAATCTTTTCCTCGCCTTTCTGCCGGCAGCGATCGCGGGACTCGCCTTCGAGGACACCATCCGCAGCGTGCTGTTTGCGCCAGTGCCGGTGGCAGTGGCGCTGGTCGTCGGCGGCGTGCTCATTCTTTGGGCTGAAAAACGCGCCCACGTCGAACGCATCACGACCGTCGACCAATTGCGACCGCTCGATGCTTTTCGTGTGGGACTCTTCCAGATGCTGGCGCTGATCCCCGGGACAAGCCGCTCGGCGGCGACCATCCTCGGTGGTTTGCTCACGGGTCTTTCGCGCAAGACGGCCGCCGAGTTTTCGTTCTTCGTGGCGATCCCCGTGATGTTCGCCGCGACCGGCTACAAACTGCTCGATGCGCGTGAACCGATCACCGTCGATGAAGCCAAATCAATATTGCTGAGCAGTGTAGTGGCCTTCGCAGCGGCTTTGCTGGCCATCCGTTTTCTGATCCGCTTCGTCAGTCGTCACTCGTTCGCCGTGTTCGCCTGGTATCGAATCTTCTTCGGCGGCTTCATTCTGCTGAGTTGGCGTCTGGGCTGGGTTGCGTGGTGATGCGTCCGAAATCAGGATAAGGACCGAGCGTCAGCAACAGCAACCCGCCGGTCACGAACATGAACATGCCGGCGAACAGCATCGAGTCATAGCTGCCGGTCGTATCGCGCACCCAGCCGTACAGCGTCGGCGACACTGCGGCCATCAGACCGAAAGCCATGTACTGCACACCATAGATCTGCCCATAGCTTTTCATGCCGAAGTATCTTCCAGCCAGATAAGCGACGAGATCGGTCTCCGCACCGCCGGCAAAACCCATCAGAAAAGCCGCAAGCACCGCGAACCAGAAGCCGAGCGGCGCATCGCCCACGAGCAACCAGCAGGACAGCGCAGGCAGACAAAGAATGGGCAGCACGACGAGCGGTGCCCAGAATTTGTCGAGCAGCATGCCCGTGATGATGCGCCCCGCGAAGATCGACAGACCAAACACGCTCATCACGGTGGCAACGAGTGTCGGCTCGAAGTTGCGCGCCGTGAGCATCGAGGGCAGATGCACGAGCGCCCCGGCATAGGCCAGAGTGACGATCGCGATTGACGACCAAAGAATCCAGAAGCGTGGCTCGCGCATCGCCTCGCCAAGTGTTCGCCCGGGCAGCGTGGTCATTCCGGCGGCGGCAATGCCCTCAGGGCGCTCCTCAGGACGCGGCTCCCGAAACCACAGGATCCCCATCGGCAGAGCAATCGCGAGTGGCAGCAGCGCGAGCAGCGCGAAACTCATCCGCCAGCCAAACTCGGCGATGAACGTGGTGGTCAGAAACGGCAGGATCATCGCCGAGATGCTCGTGCCGACCAGCATGAGACCTAGCGCGAGACCACGGCGCTTGAAGAACCAAAGATTGACCGCGCGCGACCAAGTCACCGGCGTCGAACCGATGCCGAAAAGACCGATCATCAACCACACTAGATAGAAGGCCCAGAGCTCGCCGGGAATCACGGCGAACGACGCAAAGGTGAGGCCGAAAATGGCCAGCGAGCCGAGGGCGACCTTGCGTACGCCATGGCGATCCGCCAACCAACCGAATACGGGCGCAAGGAAGGCTGCGAGCATGCCGTAGATGGTCACGCCAAAACTGATTTCGGTACGACTCCAGCCGAACTCCTGCTGCAGCGGATCGATGAAGAAACCGATGGTATTGAACGGCAGAGGCGAGGCGCCAAACGCCACACCGAGCAAGGAAGCGACCAAAACCTTCCAGCCAGGCCCGAACTCGGAGCGTTCGGCAGCGGAATTATCGACGGAAGATCCGACAGCAGGCGGCGTGTTTGTGCTCATCGCCCAAGCATAACTGCTCGCCCCTGTTCGGTCGCGAGGCATGCGAGTACCCTATCCCACCCTATGAAGATCGTGATCCTCGGCGCCGGTCAGGTCGGACGGACCGCGGCTTGGCAGCTCGCCCGCGAGGAAGCCAACGAAGTCACCGTCGTCGACACCCACGAAGAACTGCTGCGCGATCTGCAGGATCGGCTCGATATCCGTACTGTCGTCGGCAATGCCGCCTATCCTTCCGTGCTCGAGACCGCAGGCGTCGCCGACGCCGACATGCTGATTGCGCTCACAAGCTCGGACGAAGTGAACATGATGGCCTGCGAAGTGGCGTACACGCTCTATCGCACGCCTACCAAGATTGCCCGCATCCGCTCTGCCGAATACACGCGCCACCCCGAGCTCTTCAGCAGCGAAGCCTTGTCGGTCGATGTCTGGATCAGTCCCGAGCAGCTCGTCACCGAATACGTCGAACGGCTCATCCGTTACCCGGGCGCGCTGCAGGTGCTCGACTTCGCTGGCGGCAAGGTCCGTCTGGTCGGGCTTTCGGCGCGCAAGGGGGGCTTGCTGGTCGGTCAGGCACTGCGCAGCCTGAAGGAGCACATCCCCAATACCGAAGCGCGCGTCGTCGCGATTTATCGCCACGGTCGCAGCGTGCAGCCCGAAGGCAGTACGGTCATCGAAGACGGCGACGAGGTGTTCTTCCTCGCCGCCAAGAACGACATCCGACGTTTCATGGCCGAGATGCGCCGCGAGGAGAAACCGGTACGCCGGGTCGTCATCGCCGGTGGCGGTCACATCGGCTTTGCGCTTGCCAAGCAGCTCGAAGAGAACAACCAGGTCAAGCTGATCGAACGCGATCCGAAACGGGCGCGCCGAATCGCCGAACACCTCGATAGCGCCATCGTGCTTGAGGGCGACGCAGCCGACGAAGATCTGCTGATCGAAGAAAACATCGACAGCTGCGACGCTTTCGTCGCCGTAACCAACTCCGAAGAGGCCAATATCCTCTCGGCGATGCTCGCCAAGCGCCTCGGTGCCGCCAAGGTGATGGCGCTCATCAACAAGCCGTCGTATGCCGAGCTCATGCAGAGCGGCAGCATCGACATCGCGCTCTCGCCACAGACCATCACCATCGGATCGCTGCTCACTCACGTGCGGCGTGGCGATGTCGTGCAAGTGCATTCATTGCGGCGCGGCGCCGCGGAAGCACTCGAAGCGATCATCCACGGCGATCACCGCAGCTCGCGGGTGGTCGGCAAACGAGTGGAGGATATCGCCCTGCCCGAGAGTGCCCGTATCGGCTGCATCGTGCGCGGTGACGAAGTGATCATGGCTCACCACGACACCGTGGTGCAGGCCGACGATCACGTCGTGCTCTTCATCACCGACCGTCGCCACGTCGATCAGGTCGAGCGTCTTTTCCTCGGCGAAACCGCCGGCAGGCGCTGAGGCGCAGGCCCCGGCCATGCTCGCCGTCGCGCATATCTTGGGTTTGATGATGGCGTTTTTCGCCATCAGCTTCGTGATCCCGATGGTCGGTGCGGTGATCACTGGCGATGGGATGTTTACCGAGTTCGGTATCGCCGCGCTGATCAACGTCGTCGCGGGTCTGGCGATTGCCGCCCTCACCCGTCGCCACAAGCGCGAACTCAAGGCGCGCGATGGTTTCTTGCTGGTCACGCTCGCCTGGGTACTGATGTCGGCCTCAGCCGCGGTGCCGCTGCTGATCGCGCTGCCGGAACTCGGTGTGACCGATGCCTACTTCGAGGCCGTCTCGGGACTCACCACCACCGGCGCCACGATACTCACGGGGCTCGATGAACTGCCGCCATCGATCAATCTTTGGCGGCATACGCTGCACTGGTTCGGTGGCATCGGCATCATCGTGCTCGCAGTCGCCGTGCTGCCCCTGCTCGGCGTTGGCGGCATGGCCCTTTATCGCGCCGAGGCACCAGGATCAATCAAAGACGAAAAACTCACGCCGCGCATCACGCAAACGGCCAAAGCCCTGTGGCTCACGTACGCCGGGCTCACGCTGCTCGCCCTGCTTGCCCTGCGAGTGGCAGGCATGGACTGGTTCGATGCGCTGTGTCACGCGTTTTCGGTGGTGGCGCTAGGCGGGTTCTCGACCCGTGATGCCAGCATCGGCTATTTCGACTCACCGGCCATCGAGTTCGTACTACTGCTTTTCATGCTGGTGTCGATGGTGAATTTCGCGCGGCACTTCACTGCGGTGCGCACGCGCTCACTGATGCCTTATCGCAAAGATCCGGAATTGAAGGCCATGCTGGCGATCCTCGGCTTCAGCGTCGTCGTGATCTCGATTCTGCTGGTGAACAACGAGATTTATCCGCCCCTCGAAGCTTTGCGGCACGCGGTATTCAATGTGGTGTCCGTAGCCACTACGACCGGATTTTCATCACAGAATTACCATGTCTGGCCGATCTTCGCGCCGGTGTGGATGTTGTTTTTGTCCTGCATCATCTGCGCGACCGGCTCGACCGGTGGTGGCATCAAGATGTTCCGCACCCTGCTGCTCGCCCGGCAGGCGCTGCGCGAGATGAAGCAACTGGTGCACCCCTCTGCAGTGATCCCGGTGCGGATTGCCGGCCAAGTGATCCCCGAGCGCATCGCGGCTTCGGTGCTGGCGTTCATCTTTCTCTACTTCCAGACGGTTGCGGTGCTTACTTTTCTGATGCTGCTGACCGGACTCGATCTGGTCACGGCGTTCAGCTCGGTGGTCGCCAGCGTCAACAATCTCGGACCGGCGCTAGGGCCCACCGGCGCCGCCGGAAACTACGCCGTGCTCTCCGACGTGCAGACCTGGATATGCATCGTCGCCATGATCTTGGGTCGCCTCGAAATCTTTGGCGTGCTGGTGCTGTTCACCGCGGCGTTCTGGCAGAAATAGATTTCGTCGCCGCTGACCACACGAATCTTCAATATCGCCAACTGCGCAGATCCGCCTCTTTGGGTGCCGTCGCCAACATTCGCTCGACGGCCCAAGGCAGCACCATCTGCGGGTAGCGCAGACGTGAGTAGGCGTTGGCGCGGCCGTGGTCACCGTTCCAGCAATGTTCGTCGCGATCGCCATAGTCGATGACGGCGTCGGCGGCGGGCTCGGCGTTGCGCAAAAAATCCTCGACGGCATAGACGGCGTTGTTGAGGTAATAGTTATCCATGTCGCCGACGAAGATGCGCAACTTGCCGCGCAGTTTGGGTGCCAGCCGCGCCCAGTCGCGGCGGAGGATATGGCCGAGGTCGTAGTTCTCGCGCCAATGCGCTGCGGTCACAGGGTCGATCTCGCCCGTCAGACGATCCCAGATGCGGCGCGGATAGCCATCCGGCCCGACCGGTGAAAACACGGCCTCCCAGGCATCCCATTGATCACCGCTACGGCCGCGGGTACCTAGCGCGTACTCCCAAAGATTGTTTTCTTCGATGGTGGTGTCGATGTGACCGAGCCAGTTGCGGTGCGCGGGACGCGGTGTGCGCTTGAAGCGGTTCGGCAGGTAATAGGCGTTTTTGTCCTCGTACACATTCACCGTCATGTAATGACGGAAATCGATCGGATCCGGACAGGCGATCCAGGCGCCGTTGTACTCGTCGGGATAGAACATCTGCGTCGCCATGGCGATCCAGCCACCCGTGCTGCCGCCATAAACGAAACGCGCCCAGCCCTGACCGATGCCGCGGAAGCGCCGCTCGATCTCCGGGATGAGTTCGTACTGGATGGCGTCGCCGTACGGGCCGTTGTTGGCGGAATTGACGCCGTAGGAGTCGTCGTAGAACGGCGTGGGGTGCTGGATCTCGACCAACAGCACACGCGGGAAACCCGGGCTCGTCCAGGCCTGGAATAACTCCCACTCGAGTTGTTGCTGGATGCGGTTGTAGCCCTCGAGACCGAAGCGCTTGCTGAAGACCGGCGGCAGGTTCGGGTCGGGTGGCGTCTCGCGCCAATTCGAGGGTGCGAGCGGGAAGTGACCGTGATTGATGACGAGCGGATAGCGTGCGGCGGGGTGCTCGTTGAAGCCGAGCGGCAGGGTGACGAAGGCGCCGAGATGCACGTCACGGCCCCAGAATTTCGACAACCGCTCGCTGCGGAGACGGACGTACTTGACCCAAGGGGTTTCGCGAAACGCCGGCAGCGGCGCAATCTCCTCGCTCAGCACCAAGCGTGGCAGCGGGCTGGCGGCGAGCGGCCCGCGCCAGCGCAACAGCGCCGGTTTGGAGTACAAGTTGCCGGGCTTTTCACGCCATTGCTGGCCCTCGCCCTGATCAGCGGGCAGCTTGAGCACGCGCCCGTCGCTCAATCGGAAGGTCTCGTAGCGATTGAGGAAGGCCTGCACGCGATAGTCACCAGGCGGCAGATTGGCGAGGCTGCGGATGGGAAAACCGAAGGCCGCCTCGTCGATCGTGCGCGTGCTGCCGGGACGCCAGCCCTCGACATCCGTGCCGAAGAACGGGATGGCGTCGCCGTCCCAGTGCACGAGGAAGCGCGGCTCCTCGCCGGGCGACTGCTCGGCGGGCGCCAGGATCAGCAGCAGCCGCCCGTCTTGGGGTCCGCCCCTGAACTGCGCGGGTAGTTGGATCTCGAAGGCGGTAGCGGACGCGAACAGCGGTGCAAGACCGAGCAACAAGTTGGCGCAGAGCCAGCGCAGGCGTTTGAACTTTGGCATGGGCCGATCCTACGCTGCTGCCCGGCGGCGGTAGAGCGAGCGGTCGCCTCCCGCCGACTTATCTGCTTATTTCACATAGAATCGCCCGCCAGTTATGCGGTACGCAGCAACATTCGAAGTCATCGTGGTGGGTGGCGGTCATGCCGGCACCGAGGCCGCGCTCGCTGCTGCCCGCATGGGCCGTCGTACCCTGTTGCTGACGCAGAGCATCGAGACGCTGGGGCAGATGAGTTGCAACCCGGCCTTCGGCGGCATCGGCAAGGGTCATCTGGTGCGCGAGATCGATGCGTTGGGCGGTGCCATGGCGCGCGCCGTGGATCAGGCTGGTATCCAGTTTCGTACCCTCAATGCGAGCAAGGGTCCAGCGGTCCGCGCGACCCGCGCACAAGCCGACCGCTTGCTGTATCGACAGGCCATCCGTCGACGGCTCGAGAACCAACCGAACCTGTCCCTCTTCCAGCAAGAGGTCGCGGACCTCGTAGTCGAAGGCGGTCGGGTCCGCGGCGTTGTCACCATCTCCGGCATTCGCTTCGAGGCCAAGGCGGTCGTGCTCACGGTCGGAACATTCCTGGGCGGCAAGATTCACGTTGGGCTTGATCAGCACGCCGGCGGACGCGCGGGCGACCCGCCCTCCAATGCGCTCGCGGCCCGACTGCGTGAATTGCCGCTGCGCGTGGGGCGCCTGAAGACCGGTACGCCACCGCGCATCGACGGTCGCAGCATCGACTTCGAGGTGATGGCGCCGCAGTACTCGGATGATCCCTTGCCCGTGTTTTCGTTCCTCGGGCGGGCCAATGAACACCCGAAACAGATTCCTTGTTTCATAACCGCGACAAATGAGCATACCCACGAGTTGATTCGGGCGGGCTGCGACCGCTCGCCCATGTTCACCGGCAAGATCGAGGGCGTGGGGCCGCGCTACTGTCCCTCGGTCGAGGACAAGGTCCATCGCTTCGCCGACAAGAGCTCGCACCAGATTTTCGTCGAGCCCGAGGGCCTCTCGACCCACGAGTTCTATCCCAACGGCATATCGACCAGCCTGCCCTATGACGTGCAGGTCGACTTCGTGCGCTCGATCCGCGGCTTCGAAAACGCCCACATCACCCGTCCGGGTTATGCCATCGAGTACGACTACTTCGACCCGCGCGACCTGCACGGCTCGCTCGAGACCAAGGTCATCGAGGGGTTGTTCTTCGCTGGGCAGATCAACGGTACGACGGGTTATGAGGAGGCCGGCGCCCAGGGCATCGTCGCCGGCATCAACGCCGCCCGTCGGGTGCGCGACGAGAGCGCCTGGGTGCCCTCGCGGGGCGAGGCCTATCTCGGCGTGCTGATCGACGATCTGATCACCCGCGGCGCGACCGAACCCTATCGCATGTTCACCAGCCGCGCCGAGCATCGCCTGCTGCTGCGCGAGGACAACGCCGACCTGCGCCTGACGGCCATCGGCCGCGGCATGGGTCTCGTGGATGAGGAACGCTGGACCTTCTTCGCCCGCAAGCGCGACGCGGCCGAGGCCGAAGTCTCTCGCCTGCAGAAGACTCGGCTGCGCGGCGTCACCGCCTTCGATCTGCTGCGTCGACCGGAAGTGGATTACGCGGGATTGGACACGCTCGCCGATGAGGCGGGCTCGGCTGAGCTCGCCGCGGAGTTTCGGGCCGGCAATCCGTTGCCCGCACTCGCGGCCCTCGATGACCGACTGCCCGCTGCGGTCCGATTGCAGGTCGAGGTGCGCACCAAGTACTCGGGCTACATCGAGCGGCAGCAGGACGACATCGAGCGTCAGCGCAAACACGAGCAACTGCCGCTGCCGCAGGATCTCGATTACGGCACGATCGCCGGCCTCTCGACCGAAGTGCGCCAGCGTCTCGCGGCCGCCAAGCCCGATACCCTCGGTCAGGCCTCGCGCCTGCCGGGCATCACGCCGGCGGCCGTCTCGGTACTGCTCGTACATCTGAAGCGCCGCGCCAGCTGAGCCAACCCCACATCCCTGTCGATCAAACCCCGAACGAACAAACCTCAGGACGTTAAATGATGAGCTCCACCAACACTCGCGTCCTGCTCGCCCGTCGGCCCACCGGCGCGCCGACCCCGGACGATTTCCGCATCGTCGAGGAGCCGCTCGCACCGCTCGCCGAAGGCGAGCTGCGGGTGCGCGGCCAATGGTTGTCGCTCGACCCTTACATGCGCGGGCGCATGAACGAGGGCAAGTCCTACGTGAAGCCCGTAGAGCTCGGCGCCGTGATGTGTGGCGAAGTGGTGGGTGAGGTCATCGAATCGCGCCATGCCGGCTTTGCCGCGGGTGATCTCGTGGCCGGCGATCTCGGCTGGCAGACCCTGCCGAGCTCGAACGGCACGGGCCTGCGCAAACTGTTGCCCGGAGTGCCGCCCGCGGCGCAGCTCTCGGTCTGCGGTATGCCCGGCGTAACCGCGTGGTGCGGACTCATGCTGATCGGTGAGCCAAAGCCCGGTGAAACCGTGGTGGTCTCGGGTGCTGCGGGGGCCGTCGGTGGCATCGTCGGCCAAATCGCCAAACTCAAAGGTTGTCGTGCGGTCGGTATCGCCGGTGGTGCCGACAAGTGTCGGTTCGTGGTCGAGGAGCTCGGCTTCGATGCGTGTATCGACTACAAGGCTGGCCGCCTGCGCGAGGATCTGAAAGCCGCCACGCCGAATGGCATCGATGTGTACTTCGATAATGTTGGCGGCGAGATTCTCGACACCGTGCTTGCGCGCATGAATCCGTTCTCGCGTCTGCCGGTATGTGGCCTCATCTCGCAGTACAACGCGACCGAGCCCTACGGGTTGCGGAATTTCCGCGCCGTGCTCGTCAATCGCATCAAGATTCAGGGCTTCATCGTCTTCGATTTCAAGGATCATCATCGGCAGGCGATCGGCGAGCTCAGCGGCTGGCTCGCCGCCGGGCAACTCAAGTATCGCGAAACGATCGCCGAAGGTATCCGCTCTGCGCCCGCTGCTTTCATTGGTCTGCTGAACGGCGCCAATCTCGGCAAGCAATTGGTAAGGCTCGGCTAAACTCGGTCACGACGATCACGTCGCTGCCGACCGATCGCATCGCAAAAACAAACGAGGAGACTCGCCATGACCGAGCAGGCCCATCCGTCCGTGGTTCGCGCCGACGGCACCTATCCCTTCGCCACGCTGCGGCAGGAAGCCATCAACGTCGCCGTCGTGCAGACCCGTGTCAATGGCATCGACGGCGACAACCCGGCACCGGGCCTGCGGCGCAATCTCGATTACTTCCTCGAATCCATCGACATCGCGCAGGGCTACGGCGGTCGTTGCGACCTGCTGCTGTTCCACGAATTCCCGATCACCGGTTTCAGCAACTGGACGCGCGAGCAACATTACGCGTTGTCGATCGAGGTGCCCGGTCCCGAAGTGCAGGAGGTCGCGAGCAAAGCGAAGCAATACAACTGCTATATCGTCTTCGGCACCTATGCCAAAGATCCGGTGAATTGGCCAGGTCACATCCTGCACCTCATGGTGATGTGCAAGCCCGATGGCAGCATCGTCTCGCACTGGAAGCAACGCAACGTGCGCGGCATGTTCCCGGGCGCCGAGCAATACACCTCAGTGATTTACGACGTCTATGATCGCTTCGTCGAAATGTATGGTCTCGATGCGGTGATTCCGGTCGAACAAACCGACATCGGCAACATCGCCATGTCGGCGGTGCAATTCGAGCCAGAACTCTTTCGCTGCATGGCGTTCAAGGGCGCCGAGATCATCTGCCGTGTGGCCACCGGCGGCTTCGAGTGGGACGACATGCGTCTCACCTCCTACCACAACAGCGTCTATACGCTGATCGCCAACAACTCGGTCTCGACCCACGGCCGCAATCCGGGTTTCTTTGAGGATACGGGCTATGGCGGACCGGGTCGCTCGTCGATTTTCGGGCCGCGCGGCGTGGTGCTCGCCAAGGCGGGGCCGTTCGAGACCCGCGAGATGGCGCGTCTGCCGATCGCCGAGTTCCGTGCCAAACATCGCATCCCGGATCTGCACCTCAGCCTCTACAAGCCGGTACTCGATCAGTATGTCGAACGCTATGCGCCGAATGGCTACCTCGACTATCTACCGAAAGACAAACGCGATGCGTTCCAGCACTTCGTCAAGCGCGCGAAGTGGCAGCACTACTGGTAGTCACGGGCGGCGAAGGGTAGCGACTTGAGGCGACCATCAGTCGCGCGGCACCTCGGCGAGGCCGCATAACGAGTATTTGCGGCGGATATCGTGCTCGCGGATGAGTGCGCCCGTCTCGATGTCGCGTTGCTGCAGGATGCCTTCAAAGAAATTGCTCAGCCAGAATCGTCCGGGATCCTGCGACAACTGCAGCCGTGACCAGCCGCGCCGCTCGGGGATGTCATAAGTCTTGAGCAAGCTGCCGTCTGCGGCAAACATCGCCGCACCCATGCCGGTGGCCATCAGCACGCGTCCATCGGGCAGGCAACCGAGTCCATACGTCCCACGCGGATCCTCCGCTCCGAACACCAGAAAATCCTCGAGCTGTCGCCGCGCGGCAAGGTCGTAGCGCATCACCCGCCGTCCCGTCTCGGAGACATAGATCAGCGTGTAGCCGTCAGGCCCCAGTGCCATATGGGTGACTGCATGAAAGCGGAATTTTCCGCCGTCAATCTCGACCGCCAGCGGCGCAGCGGTACCGGCATCTCGATCGCAAAGAAAAAGCTTCGGCTGCGGTTGCGCGGGATCCTCGCTGTGTCGGCTGTGCACACCGGCACAGAATCGACCATCGGGCAGGAACTGCACTGAGCCAATACGGGCGCGCGGCAGAAAGTCGAAGGGTTCGAGACGAGTGCCATCGGCAGCAAAGCGCGTCACCACATGAGCGCTCGGGTCGGTGACGAGCAGCTCGCGGTAGCGACGGTCATACCCCAGCCCGATCACGAGTCCGGTCTGGCCCGTGCGCAATTCGCCCTTGAGCTGCAGCGCGGCATCGTGGTGCAGCACGCGACCAGGACCCGAATGATTGCGTAAATCGACATTGCTGTCGTCGACGTCGGTTGCCGCAAGGAAGATATCACCGGGTTCGAAAGTCACGGACGCTCCTGAATACTTTGAGAGGACGATCGAAGGTGGCAAGCAACCTCGCCGCCGTCGATCGATTTACGAGGCGGCTCGACGATGGCGCAACGCGGCCCGGATTCGGGACAGCGCGTGCGAAACACGCAACCGGACGGCGGATCGATGGGCGAAGGCAGATCTCCACCGAGAGTCGTGTGCGGGCGGTTGCGCTCGATGAGCGGATCGGGAACGGGCGCCGCACCAAGGAGCGCCGTCGTGTAGGGGTGCGATGGCGCCGCAAACAGGGCTTCGGCCTCGCGGCATTCCATCATCTTGCCGAGGTAGAGCACGAGCACGCGCTCGCTGACCTCGCGAATCACCGACAGATCGTGGCTGATGAAAAGACAGGCGACTCCGGTGTCGACCTGCAGATCGATCAAAAGATTGAGGATCTGCGCCCGGATCGATACGTCGAGAGCGCTGACCGATTCATCGCAGACGAGAAGTTTGGGTCGGCCAATGAGGGCGCGGGCGATGTTCACTCGCTGGCACTGGCCGCCCGAGAACTCGTGCGGATAGCGCTCGACGAGATCGGCGCGCAGACCAACCCGCTCGAACATGGCCGCGACCGCATTGCGCTTGGCGCGCTCATCAAGCTCCGGCGCGAACAGATCGAGCGGCTCGCGCACGAGCTCGCCTACCGTCATGCGCGGGTTGAGGCTGGCGAGCGGATCCTGAAACACCATGCGCACATCGCGGCGCAGTTCGCGCATGGCGCGCTCATCTAAGCCACGTACGTCACGTCCATTCCACAAGACTTCGCCGCCCGTGACTGGCACCAGTCGCAATAGCGTGCGGGCGAGGGTCGATTTTCCGCAACCCGACTCGCCCACCACACCCAGCGTACGGCCCTCTTCGAGTGTGAAGCTGACACCATCGACAGCCTTGACGACTGCGCTCTCGCGTCGCGCGCGGCGACCGCGCACCGGGAAATGAACGCGTACGTCGCGCAGCTCGAGCAGCGGTGGGCTCATGACGCGACTCCCGATGGCGAGGCACCTGATGACGCGGCTGCGGATGACGAATCCTCCGCGTGCAGACAGGCGACGGTGCGCTGCGGTCCACAGGCTTCCAGCACCGGCGCACGCTCTGCGCAAGTCTCGTCGGCGCGCGTGCAGCGCGGTGCAAAGGCGCAGCCCCTCGGCAATGCGGCGAGATCCGGTGGCTGGCCGGCGATCGAAATCATGCGCGCGCCGCGCGGACGGTCGGTGCGTGGCAGGCACTCGAGCAGCGCTCGGGTATAGGGATGAGCCGGCGCAGCAAAGATTTCGTTGGCCGGCGCCTGCTCCACCGTACGTCCTGCGTACATCACCATCACGGAGTCGCAGAGCCCGGCCACCACACCTAGGTCGTGGGTGACGAGCAGCAGCGAAGTTCCGGTGTGCTCGATGACGGCACGGAAGGTGGAGATGACCTCGGCCTGCACGGTGACATCGAGAGCCGTGGTCGGTTCGTCGGCGAGCACGAGCGCGGGCCGCAAAATCAGCGCGAGTGCGATCATGACGCGCTGGCGCATGCCACCAGACAGCTCGAAGGGATACATGTCGAAGCGGCGCTCGGGATCGGCGATACGCACGCGTTCCATGATCTCGAGCGCACGCCGGCGAGCCGCTGTGCCACGCGTGCCCTCGTGAACCTTGAGCACTTCGCAAAGCTGACTGCCCACGGTGAGATGCGGCGTCAGCGCCGTCATCGGATCCTGGAACACCATGGCGATGTCCTTGCCGCGTAATTCATTGAAGGTGCGGCGGCTCGCACCGACGAGTTCGCGTCCCTGAAAACGTACCGATCCCGACACCGCAGCGTCCGCGGACAGCAGACCGGCAATGGCAAGACATGTCTGCGTCTTGCCCGAACCCGATTCGCCCACGATGCCGAGGCAACGTCCGCGCTCGAGCTCGAAAGAAACATCGTTCACCGCACGCACATTGCCGCGTCGCGTCTGGTAACTCACCGATAGCGAAGCGACTTCAAGCAGGCTCATCGCGCAACTCCCGCGAGGGTGAGCTGCCGACGCAATGAACGACCCACGAGCAGCGCCGGCAGCATGGCCAGCGCACCGATGAAGAAGGGGGCATCGAAACCGAACACGGCATAAAGGGTTCCGGAAATCGCCGCGCCGATGAAACGCGCAAGAGCTGCACTCGATTGAAGGGCGCCCAGCACGCCACCGCGCGCCGCATCGCCCACCGCCTGGGTCAACAAAGATTGTAGGCTGGTGGCAAACACGGCGGTCGCCAGCGCGGAGAAGGTCATCGCCAAAATCACGGTAGCAAGGTCGGAGCTCAAGCCCAATCCCAGCCAACTGAACGCATACGCGGCGATGCCGACCGAGACCAGACGCCGTTCGCCGATCCCGGCTGCCAGCCGTCCGGCACCCAGTAACTGAACTGCCGCCACCATCAAGCCATGCATGGCAATCACCATACCGATGGTGAACATGTCGAAGCCGTGTTTATCGTGCATCCACAACGCAAACAAAGTCTCGCGCACCGCCGAAAACACGATCACCAGTACCGACAACGCGAGCGCCAGCCGTACGAAGGGCGGGTGTTCGTCATAGCGACGAGCCTCGCGATCCTCGGCTGGGCGAGACGCGAAGCGTGGACTCTCCGGCAGGAACCACAGAATCGACAGGCAGGACACGAGCGACAACAGACCGGCTGCCAATGCGGGCGCCTGCAGATTGGCAGCGTCGGGATCGACGGGGCCAGCAAGCAGCGCACCGAGCAGTGGACCAAAGGTCAGGCCGAGCGCGAAAGCCGCCGAGATCCGTGCGAGCGTAGCCGTGCGCTCGCCGGGACGCGACAGATCCGAGGCATACGCATAGGCCGCCGACAAATTGCCGGAGGTAAAGCCCGAGATGATGCGCGAAACAGCCAGCAGAGCGACACTGTCGGCGAACGCGAGCAGCGCATAAGCGAAAGCATGACCCGCCATGCTGAAGAGCAGGATGGGCCGACGGCCGTGACGGTCACTCAAACGACCGAGGATGGGCGCACCGATGAACTGGAACAGCGCATGCAGCGAAATCACCAGGGTCAGCCACTCGGCCGACAGGCCGAGTCGAACGCCATAAAACGGGATGAGGGGCAGCAAAATGCCAAAACCGAGCAGATCGACGAACACGACACCGAACAACACGACGAGGCGTCGTTTCGCATCGATAGGCGGTTGGGTGTTGTCGAACGCGCGGTCGCTCATGGGTCTCCGGCCCGGCCTGCAAACCGGTCTGGTTTTTATTTGTATTATTCATAATACTATTTAAATGGCGCAGGAATCCTCGCCCCATCCGCTCTTTCCCCACCAGTCGGCCGATGAACGGGCGCGTCATGGTTTTCTGGTGGAATTCAAGCGGCTGCTGGGCTCGCGGTACCGCGAAAATATTCGCCGGTCCTACGAAAAAACCGTCCTGCCGGATTTCTTGGCCCAAGTAGGTCGCGCGCCGCAGACTCGCGCGGAAGCCAAGGCCCTGCTTCACCGGGATGAGTACTTTCGCCTGTGGACGGCGTTGGCGCGGGCGCAGCATCAAGGGTACGTCGACTCGACCGGCGCCTGTGTCGAACGTCAAGCCGAAACACTGAGCGCGGTAGCGCGGGCCGTCGCCCGCTCGGCATCACGCGGCTCCCTGCGTCTCGATGAATCGCTCAACATCCCTGCTTATCAGTCCGAGCTCGATGTGCACTGTGTGCCCGGCGGGTATTTTGTCGAGCTTGGCGCGGATGACGTTTATGCGGGTGCGCGTTATGAACTCGGCATCACCCTGTTCACGCTCGGCGCCCATGGTTACATGAACGACTCCAAAGGCATCGCGGGCGTGAATTTCCTGCGCCAGCGTTTTCCGCAATTCACACCGCAACGCGTTCTCGAGTTGGGTTGCACCGCCGGTAATTCCACGCTGCCCTACGTCGATGCCTGGCCCGAAGCCGAAGTACACGGCATCGATCTTTCGGCGCCCTGTCTGCGCTATGCCCATGCGCGCAGCGAACTGCTCGGGCGCGCTGTTCACTACTCACAGCAGAACGCCGAAAGCACCGCTTTTCCCACAGGTCACTTTGATCTCGTGGTTTCGCACATCCTGCTGCACGAGTTGTCGGCCGAGGCGCTGCCGCGGGTGTTCGCGGAGTGTCGCCGCTTGCTGCGGCCCGGCGGCGTCATGTTGCATGTCGAAGTGCCGGTTCGGTATTCGCGGCTCGATGCCTTCGAGCAAGCATTGTCGGACTGGGATACCGACTTCAACAACGAGCCTTTCTGGGAAGGCTTGCACGCGACCGACCTTGCCGCCGTGGCACGTGAAGTCGGTTTCGGCAGCGCGGAAATCTTCGATGTCGATCTCGATCCAGCGCTGATGGCATTCATCAATCGTCAACCGTGGATGGCGTTCGGCGCACGCCTCCCGAAGAGCAATGGTCAATGAGCAAAGTCCGACCCCGCGTTGCCCGCGGCCCGCAGCCTCAACTGCTGTCGTCGTCCTACGAAGACAAGTTGCTGCGCATGGTGATGACGCTCGCCACCGAGCTCGCGGTAACGCGCGAGCGGACCGATGCCCTCGAAACCGCCTGTCGCAAAGCCGGTATCGACGTCGATGCCGTGCTCGATGACACCTCGCACGTCACCCATGCCACCCGTGCCGAACGCCACCGCGAACTTGCGGGGCGCCTGCTGCAGATCCTCGAGGAGCCTTCATGAGCCGGCCGCCCACCATGGCGATGACAATACCAGCCATCGCCACGGCCGCAGGCGGCGGCGTAGCCGATAAATCGGTGGCCTACTAGTTTAGGCTGCCGCTTCGCTGCTCGGCGGGCGCAGCGGCACCGCCTTGTGCACCCAGTTGGAGGGGTCAGCACGCCGCGCCGGCGACGGAATCACGAGCACCCGACGCTGTTGTTCGGCGAGCATTTGCTCGACGTCGATCTCCCAGCCCTTCTGCGCCCACTCGCGCACCTTGCTGCGGAACTGGAATTCCATGCCGTCGGTTTCGGTGAGGAATTCTTCGGTTGCCGAAGCTGGCGGCAACACCGGACGGATCGCCTCGACCACAACGGTATCTTCGCGCACCGCTTTCATGATGCCCGCCAGTCGTTCTTCATCCTGTGCCGGATCGAGCAGGAAGTTGCGCGCCTGCACGCCGAAGGTACGGGTGTGGAAAGGATCGATCGGCACTTTGACCGAGAACGTGATGATCGACATGCCTTCCTGGAAGACCGGCTGGATGCGATGACAGATGCCGATCAGGCTGAATTCGAGCGAGACACTGGTGAAGCCGCGGTCAGGATTCAGCATCTTGGCCATCTCGCCGGTCTTCTGCTCCACCTTGGGCGCGGGCCGCGTGCGCTGCACCTTACCGCCGTAAGTCGTCGGCGTGATCGGTACCACCATCACTCGCGGCGCACGGCGCGTACCGAAGGTGGGGTGCACGAAGTTGATATGCGCCGTATCGAGCGAATTTTCTTCGAAGCGCTGCCAATTCACGGTCGCTTCGGCGCGATACGGAATGAGGCGCCAATGTTCCGGATCGTCGAACTCGGGCAGCAGATCGGGAATCGGCGGTCGCTCTTCCTCGGGCAAGTCGCCGAGGAACACCCAGACCCAACCATATTTTTCGTGGGTCGGATAGGAGTCGATGCGCACTCGCTTCGGGATGACGGCCTCTTCGCCCATGGCCGGAATCTTCACGCACCGTCCATCGCTGGCGAACTCCCAGCCGTGATAAGGGCAGGCGACATTGCCTGCAGCGACGGTGCCGTTGCAGAGCGCAGCGCCGCGGTGGCAGCAAGTGTTCGCGAGACATACCGCCTTGCCCGTCGGATCACGGAACAGCACGAAATCGCAACCGAGCATGCGGGTGCCGAATGGCTTTTCGGCGGTCACCTCGCTCGACAATGCGGCCACGTACCAATTGTTGATCAACATATTGAGACTCCCTGTCCCTGAATTTTTGCTTGCGTAATGAGGTTGTTCAGAGTTTCGCCGGCGCACCGGTCTGCATGAGATAAGCCTGCTTGCGCACGAAACGCAGGATGGATCCCGGGCCCATGCGCGAACCGCCGAGCCCCGAGAAGCCGAAGGAATTCTTTTCGGCCTCGTACGTCTGGTAGGTCAGCCCGGCATCGTTGAGGCTGATGCCGCCAACGTTGAGCCTCGCGGCGACGGCGCGGGCTTCATCCAGCGTGGCCGCAAATACCGCGCCTGACAGACCGAAGGTGCTGTCGTTGGCAAGGGCGATCGCCTCGTCGAGATCGTCAAAAGCCATCACCGGGATGATGGGACCGAAGGTTTCTTCGGTCATGAGCGACATGCGGTGATCGACGTTAACGACCACCGTGGCAGGGCACCAGCGTCCGCCATCGAGGGTCAGCGTCTTGCCACCACAAAGAATTCGGGCGCCTTTGGCGAGCGCATCGTCGAGATGAGCATTGATGATGTCGGCCTGACGAGCAAAGATCAGCGGGCCGAGTTGCCCTACCGCAATGTCCGGATGATTGATACCGATCCGACTCGCCTTGTCGACCAGCCGTGCGACGAAGTCATCGAAGACCCGCCGATCGACATAGACTCGCTCGATCGACAAACAGGCCTGACCAGTAGCCATGCAGGAGGCGCGCAGCACGGCGTCGCTTGCACGCTCGAGATCGGCGCCCTGCAGCACAAGCGCCGGATCTTTGCCACCGAGTTCGAGAAACGCGGGAATGAAACGCCGGGCAGCCGCTTCGGCGACCTTGCGGCCGTTGGGCACGCTGCCCGTGAAGCAAACGGCATCGGCGACATCGACCAGTGCCGCACCGGTTGCGCCATCACCCAGTACGAATTCCAGCACGGCCTCGAGTTCGGGCACGGTGCGCAGAGTCTTCTGCAAAGGCGCGACAAAACGCGGCGTGACTTCACTCGGCTTGATGAGCACGGCGCAGCCGGCCGCGAGTGCAGGTACGGCGTCGATGAGCGATAGCGTCACCGGAAAATTCCATGGCGAGATCACGCCGACCAGTGGATACGGCACGAGGCCGCCAGCGAGCTTCACGGTGGGCAGCAAAGCCGAATCGCGCTCACCGACCTGCAGCAGACCCGGCGCTTCGCGCGACCAGCGACGCACATTGCGGATCGCCCCCGCGACCTCACCGCGAGCCACCGTCAACCGACCGGTATCGCGCGACAACGCGGCAACGATTTCGTCCTGTGCCGCCTCGAGCGCATCAGCCCAGCGCGCCAGGATCGCGGCGCGCGTTTCAGCGCTCAGCGCACGCCACGCAGGCTGTGCCGCGCGCAAGCGTCGGGCGGCCGTAGCCACATCGACTGCGGTGGCGGCAACGATCTGCAGATCGATCTGCCCGCTGCGCGGATCGCGCACGGGCAGCATGCGTTGAGTGGAGGGCACGGCGTTCATGAGCTATTTATATTGCAAATAATACATTTGGCGCATTTCGGAAGTCCGCTATCTTCCGCCGCCGCTGGCGGCACGGGTCAGTCGGATATGGTGGTCGTAATGATCGCCGCGATAGAAGGCAAGCAGGCGTTCGACCGGCCGTTGGCGCGTATCGAACACCACGAGCCGCACCCTCACGAGCGCAGCACCCACCGGCACGCCAAGCAAACGCCCGAGCCGCGCATCGGCAAGGGTGGCGCCGATCATCTGATCACCCCAACCGATGTCGATGCCCTTGCGTTCGAGCAGGGTCAACATCGGATGCGTATTGAGTTCGTTCGGCGAAAACCGGATCTTGAGGTCGCTGGGGATGAAAGTTTCGCAGTAGCCGATCGGTTTGCCATCGAGCAGGCGCACATGCGCGGCGCGCTGCACGCGACTTCCAGAAGGCAACCGCAAGTCTCGCGCCGTCTCCGGATCAGCGCTCACCATTTCGACCACGGCGTCGGAGATACGCGTGTTGGAACCCAGCCGTCGCACCTTGCGCAGCAGCTGCTCCATATCGCCCTGCACCGGCGCATCGGCGAGATCTTCGGTGACGAAGGTGCCGCGACCCGGATTGCGGACGATCAGCCGTTCGTCATCAAGCAGTGCCAGTGCCTTGCGCGTCGTGATGCGCGACACGCCGAAGAGGTTGCAAAGCTCATCCTCGGTGGGCAACTGGCTGCCGGGCTTGTAGCGCCCTTGATAAATCCAGTCGCGCATCACCGTATAGATGTAGAGGTAGCGCGGGCCACGAAGGCCCGCTTCCCCTGCCGGCTTGGTTTTGCTTTTTTTCATCCGGCCATTGTCGACGATTCGCGGCGTGTCAGAACCTCTTCGTGAACGTCACACCGAAGTTGCGTCGATCAGGCAGGAACCCCGCAAAAGCGCGCGAGTTTGCGGTGTAGGGGCCCGTGCCATCGTCGTCTCTGAAGGCCACCGAACGCAGGATGGTGGTCGGCGTATCGTCATCGGTCACGTTGCGGCCCCAGATCGTCAGATCCCAGGTCTCTGCGGCAAGCGCAAGACGCAGATTCACGTTCTCGCGCGGACCCACCCAAGCGAGGTTGTAGAAACCTTCGTACTGCTTGCCGAGTCGCACGTAATCGGCGCGTGCCGACCAGCGCAAACCCGTGCTGCCGAGCGCATGAGCTAGCGTCAGGCTGCCAGAGAGCTGGGTTTCGGGTTGTGCGGGAATGTTGGTGCCGAGCCCATTGAAGGTCGCGCCCTGCAAGGACTGGCCGGGTCCGCAGTAGGGACTCGCCGCTCCGCCGGTCGCACAAATCGGTGTGACCTTCGACGTCCCGTACGCAAGAATGCCTTCGAGCGCCTCGCCCGCGGAGTTGGTACGGCCGGTTTCGATTTCGGTATCTGCGTTTGAATAGGCAACACGAGCGGTGAGCCAATCGCGGATCAGCTCACCCGATGCTTCGACTTCGAAGCCACTGATGCCCGTGCGACCGAAGTTGGCGGTGTAACGCGTGATCGTGGCTACACCACCACATTCGCCCGGCAGACAAATGCCGGAGGACTCCTGGTTCGTCCAGTCGATGTCGAAATACGCCGCGAGCAATTGCAGTCGACCATCGAACAGGCGGCCCTTGAAACCTGCTTCGAGGTTGCGGGCTTCTTCTTCTTGGGTGAAACGCAGCTGCGGCGGCAACTCGGGGGCCGTGTTGATGGTGACCGGCTTGCTGCCCTTGGCATAGACGGCATAGATCATCATGTCGTCATTCAACTTGAAGTCGACGGTGGCGCGCGGCAGGAAGCTGTCGGTTTCCGAAACGGCGTTGAGGCCATTGACCGGATTACGCAGGTTCACTCGATCCTTTTGCCAGCGCCCCTCGGCCGACAAGGACAGTCGATCGGTCAGGTCGTATTCGAGCCGGCCATAAACCGCGCGGTTGGTCGCACTCAAGGTGCCGGCATTGGCAGCCGGCGCCGGCAAACGATAGGTCGCGACTTCGGTGCGGGAATTATCAAAGTAATAAACGCCAGCCAACCAACCGAAACGCCCCTCCGTATTGCCGAGCAAACGCAGTTCCTGCGACTTGTCTTCGAAAGTGAATTGACGGTCGAAAGTGATTGCCGGCAGATTTACCACCGCAGCATAGGTCAGTGCTGCTCGGTAGGTAAGATCGAAACCGTCGCGCTGCTTCTCGTCGGTGTAAGCCGAGATCGAGGTCAGGTTGGCAAAACCAAGATCCCAGTCGACCGTGAGCGAGGTTCGCGTTGCCTTGCGATCGAGTCCTGCCTCGCCGTCGGAAGCCGTGTAACGACCGTTGAACGGCGACGGGATGCTGGCGTTCGCCGCCGCCAAAGAAATCTGGCTCGGCGAGATGCGCAATTGACCACAGTAGTAAAGCGGCAAGGTCGGCCGGGCACTGCGCGGGTCGGTGAGGCAGTTGTTGCCGAGCGGGCTTTGCGCGGCCACCGCCACCTGATCATCACTGTCCCGGGTATACACGGTGCGCAAATAGACGCTGACGGTATCTGAGGGTTGCCAACGTAAACCGAAAGTACCGTTGGTCGTCTGCTGGCCGCCGATGTTGAATCGGCCGTCGTAGTTATTTTTGTACATGCCGTCGACTTCGAAGCCGCGCGCGCCGACGATGAAGGACAGCGTGTCAGACAATGGCCCGGACATCGTTCCTGATACTTCGGCACGACCGTACTCGCCCACCGTCACGCCGATCTCGCCGCCGAACTCGCGGCCCGGTTTGCGGGTGATGTAGTTGATGGCACCGCTCAAGGTCGAGCGACCAAAAAGAGCACTCTGCGGACCCTTGAGGATCTCCACGCGCTCGAGGTTCGAGAGCTCTACGCCCTGCGCCGAGCTTGAACCGACGAAGACTCCATCAACATAGACACCCACGTAGCCCTGGGTGGGGATGACGGTGTTGATGCCGCGAATCGAGATGCGATCACCGCTGCGACCCTGTGATGAGCTTACGAACAATCCGGGTGTGCTCTCGGCAATGTCGCGGATGCTGTTGGCGCCGGAAGCAGCGATGTCGTCGGCGGTGAACGCGGCGATGCTGAGCGGTACGTCGATCAGACGCTCTTCGACCTTGCGCGCCGTGACCACGATTTCATCGAGATCATTCGCCCCGGGCGCTTGATCGGCTGCGATCGGCGCGACGAGTGCTGTGCTCGCCAGCGCGGCAACCCCCGCCTGCCACGCTTTCAGGGAATGACCATCGGTATTTTTATCTTTGCTCATAAGCCTTGCCTCCTGAATACGGGTTAGCGACCCGCGCGTTGTCAACTTTTGACCCTGCGTTGCGGGATGAGTGTTGCGGCGATACCCAGCGCGACGAACACCAGCAATGCTGCGATCACCTCGCCGAGGTAATTCCACGGTTCCAGCCAGATCTCTTCGTAAAAACCCCAGCGAGGGAAAAACTCGCCGAGCGGTATCCACAAAATCGCCTTGGTCGGGATGGCGTAGCGGATGGCGGCCATGACCCGCGTGAAGTGGCAGAGCCGAAATAGCAGGTAACCACCCCAAAGCAGCAAGCCACCGACCAAGGCATAGGTGACCGGGTGGTAATAGCCGAGGAAACGTGGATCACCCATGAAGAGGGATGCGGCGTAGCAGAACCACAGCACCGTCAGCGTTTCCATGAAAGTGATGCGCCCGAAATTGCGCTCGTGACCGACTTGCGGTCGCCCGAGGTTCAGGTGCAGTCGCCGCTGCAACCAAAGAAAGGCGTTGCACTTGGTGTCCTTGTCGAGTACGAAATAGAACAGGATCAAAATGCAGATGCCGATCGACCCCTGGATGAAAAGCAGATTCATCGGTCGCGGACTGCCCTCGAGGCTGGCCATCGGCATTTGCAGCGAGATTTCGTTGAATTTGAAGGCGTAGGCGGCCCAGCCGGTCCACAGCAGCAATGCCGAAAGATAACCAAGCACCGTGGCGGTGCTTTCCTTGCGACTGCGGACTGCGGTGATCAGCAGACCGAGCGCCAGCAGGCCGAGGGGCAAGAAAACGAGGTGGCTTTGTTCGCGCCCGAGCAACCGATAGCCCGCGACGCTCAGGCTGTGGGTGAGCGGTGTACCCAAAAACGCCACAAACAGCGCCAGCAAACCGACGAACGGTGGCGCCAACCCCCTGCGTTCGGGGGTGGTCGAGGCGGAAGTCTCGATGCTCCCGTTTTCCAACTGTGACCTCCCTTATGTATTATCGATATAACAATTCGGTTCGCAACGCAAGCCCGGATACCGGATCATCCAACCTGTGACCCACGGAGCGCTACGCATGGCCAAAGCCGCAAGAGTTTTCTTTGCCCTTCTGCTCTCGGCGGCCCCCGCGCTCGCACTTTCTGCCACGCTGGTCCGCGGTATCGGCAGCGAGCCGGAGAGTTTTGATCCGCACAAGGCGGTAGGCACTTCCGCCTCGGTGGTGATCTACGATCTATTCGAAGGTCTCGTGACTGTCGACGCCAACGGCGAGGCGGCACCTGGTGCGGCCGAGAGTTGGAGCACCAATGCCGATCGCTCCGTCTATACCTTCAAGCTCCGGTCCAATCTCAAGTGGTCCGACGGCACGCCCCTCACCTCGGCGGACTTCGTCTACTCGATGAGGCGGCTGCTCGCGCCGGAAACCGCGGCGCGTTACGCGTCGTTCCTGTACATCGTCAAAGGTGCACGCGCCGTCAACACGCAGCGCGCAGCAGCCGAGACCCTTGCCGTGCGCGCCCCGGACGCGCGCACCGTGGTGTTCGAACTCGAAGGCCCAGCGCCGCAATTCCTCGAGATCCTCACCGGCGTAGCCACGGTTGCCGTGCCCCGCCATGCCATCGAAAAATTCGGCCGTGAGTGGACGCGTCCGGGCAATCTCGTCTCGAATGGTGCTTACCAACTCGTCGATTATTCGCCCAACACCTTCATCAAGGCGAAGCGCAACGCCAACTTCCACTCCGTTGCCAGCGTCAAGATCGACGACATCAGCTATCTGCCCATTGAGGACGACAACGCCAGCCTCAAGCGCTTTCAATCCGGCGAACTCGACATCACGCAGCGTTTTCCTCCCGAGCAACTCGACAAGTTGCGTCGCGAGAAAAACCGCTCGCTGCGCACTGCGCCGGGTCGCGGCAGCACCATGCTGGCGCTCAACACGCGCCAAAAGCCCTTCGATGATCCGCGTGTCCGTCGTGCACTCGCGCTGGCGCTCGACCGCGACGTGCTGACGGGGCGGATTCTGCGCAATACCGCCGAGCCGGCTTATTTCGTGGTGCCTAGCAGCATCGGCGGCTACGACAGCCTGCGACCGGACTGGGCGGCGCTGCCGATGGCCGAGCGCCAGAAGCAGGCGCGTGCGCTGCTCGCGCAGGCGGGTTTCGGGCCCGGTAAACCGCTGCGTTTCACGATGCAGTACTACACCGAAAGCAAGACGCGCACGCTGGCGGTTGCGATGGTGTCGATGTGGCGCGCAGTCGGGGTCAACTGCGAACTCATCAACAAGGATCTGGGCGCAGTGATTTCTTCGGTCAACGCCGGCAACTACCAGGTCTCGCTCTATGCCTGGTACTCATCCTTCGATGATCCGTTCACCTTCCTCGATCTTTTCATCCAGAAGCCGCGGGGCTCGATCACGGGGTATGCGAACGTCGACTATGACAACGCCTTTCGCAGCGCCAATCGCACGCCGGATCCGGTCGCGCGTGCCAAGGCGCTTGCCGAGGCCGAGGCTCTGCTGATGCGCGACATGCCGGCGGTCCCACTGTTCTTCGCCGAAGGTCAAAAATTGGTCGGTCCACGCGTCGGCGGCTGGGTGGATAACGCGCGCGGCGCCAATCTCTCGCGCTATCTGAGCCTGCGCAGCTGATGAGCCGATTTCTGCTGCGACGGCTGCTGGTGATGATCCCGACCCTGCTCGTGATCGTCACGCTGTCGTTTTTTCTGATGCGCGCAGCACCGGGCGGCCCCTTCGACGCCGATGCCCAGCTCGAACCCGAGGTGCTCGAAAACCTGCGTGCCGCCTACGATCTCGACAAGCCCTTAATCGAACAGTTCTGGTTGTTTCTCACGGGTGTGTTGCGCGGCGATCTCGGCCCCTCGATCGGCTACGCCGACTACTCGGTAAGCGAACTCATCGCCATCGGCTTGCCAGTCAGTCTGCAGCTCGGGCTCACCGCACTCGCGCTCGCCGCCGCCTTCGGCACCACCCTCGGCATCATCGCGGCACTCAACCGGAACCGGGGGCTCGATTACGCCATCGGCACGCTCGCCATGACAGGCATCGCCGTCCCCACCTTGATTACCGCACCCGTGCTCACGCTGCTCTTCGGCGTGATGTTCAAGCTGCTACCGGTCGGTGGCTGGGGTGAAGGCGACTTTCGGCACATGGTACTGCCGGTGACGGCGCTGGTGTTGCCACAGCTCGCCATCGTGGCCCGCCTCGCCCGCGGCAGCATGCTCGAAGTGCTGAATCAACCTTATGTGCGCACCGCACGCGCCGCGGGACTGCCGGAATGGCGCGTCATCCTGCGTCATGCGCTGCCGCCTGCACTGATTCCACTCGTCAGCTATCTCGCGCCGGCCGTCGCCGGAGTCATGACCGGGTCGATCGTCATCGAGCAAATCTTTGGCCTGCCGGGTGTCGGCCGATATTTCGTCAATGGCGCACTCGGCCGTGATTATCCTCTGGTGATGGGTATCGTCATCGTCTATGCCGCCGCCGTGCTTGCCATGAACCTGGTGGCCGACCTGCTCTACGGTGTACTCGATCCGCGTACTCGACGACGGATGGCCGAAGCATGACGAGCCTCACGGCAGAACGCGATCGGCTGGTCACGGCAGCGCAAGCCATACGCGGTGAGTCCCTGTGGCAAGCAGCTGCGGCGCGCTTCATGGCGAATCGCAGTGCGGTGGCGGGTCTCGTACTGCTGGTGCTGATCGTCGGGTTTTCGTTGTTGGCGCCGCTCTTCTCGCCGCACGACATGGAAGAAACCTACTGGGAGCGCATCCAGATCGCACCGACGCTCGCGGATTCGCACTGGTTCGGCACCGACGCCAACGGTCGCGATCTCTTCGTGCGCGTAGCCGCGGGTGGTCGCATCTCTTTGGCAATCGGTTTGGTCACTGCGCTGACCTCGCTGCTGATCGGCGTTGTCTACGGCGCGATCGCAGGCTATGTCGGTGGCCGAACCGATGAATGGATGATGCGTTTTGTCGATGTGCTCTACGCACTGCCGCTGATCTTTTTCATCATCATTTTGGTGACGGTATTCGGCCGCAACATCCTGCTCGTTTTCCTCGCCATCGGCTGCATCGAATGGCTCACCATCGCACGCATCGTGCGTGGTCAAACCATCGCCGTGAAGGAGACCGAGTACATCGAGGCGGCGCGTTCGCTGGGCGTGCCATTCGGGCGCATGGTACTGCGGCACGTGGTACCGAACGTGCTCGGGCCGGTGATCGTGTTCTCGACCCTGCTGATACCGACCGTGATCCTAGTCGAGAGTTTCCTGAGCTTTCTCGGTCTTGGCGTGCAGGAACCGAGCACGAGCTGGGGTTTGCTGATCTCGCAGGGTACGGCCACGCTCGACACGGCCCCGTGGCTGCTGCTCATCCCGGCGGGCTTTCTTGCGGCAACCATGTTCGCCTTCAACTTCATCGGCGACGGCCTGCGGGACGCGCTTGACCCGAAATCCCGCTGAGTAGCGCTCCGTCGGTGCGCGCACGTCGCGCGATTTGGCGTTAGAGTCGGCGCCATGTCAGACACGTCCATGTCTTTCGAGCGAAGTTTCGCCCTCGATCGGGCGTTGGCGGCGCTGCTCGCCCTGCTCGGCTTCGCGGCGCTCAGCACGCAGCTTTATCTCTTCATCGTGACGCAAATCACGCAAGGCAACACCGCAGCCTGGGGCCTCGTGCTGTATTTCGGCTACTTCACCATCCTCACCAATTTGTTCTGCGCCATCGTCGCCACCGCGATCGCCAAGTCACCTGCCGCAGAATCACGCTGGCAGGCCTGGCGACAGCCGTGGGTCGTCACTGCGGCGGCGATGGCCATCCTGATGGTCGGGGTGATCTTTCATCTGTTGTTGAGCAAACAATATCAGCCGACCGGCATCTCGGCCGTTACCAATGTCATCCATCACTACATCGTGCCGGTCGGTTTCACTATTCTTTGGTGGCGCGTGGTGGTGCGCGGCTCGCTACTGTGGAGCGACCTGCCGCGCATCGTGGCCTATCCCTTCGCCTATCTGGTCTACATCCTGTTCCGCGGCGAAGTGACCGGTCTCTATCCGTATTTCTTCATCGACGTGCCGCAGATCGGCTATCCCCAGGCACTGCTCAATGCCGCGGGCATTGGCCTCGCGTTCGTTGTAGTCAGCGTTGCATTCGTTGCGGCCAAGCGCTGAGGCGGATTATTTGTCGATGCGGAATTTCGTGTTCGCGGGGGGTTAGAAAAAGCGGCGTTACGCATTACGCCAGTCGGCACCTGGGATGATGCGCTTCATGAACTCATCAAACATCGGGACAGTAAAGGCCGTGTCACCGTGGTTCGGGCTCCAGATCATCCCCTTGGAGATCAACGAACTGCGCGTTGGCGCAAGCGACGTAACTTTCGCTGGGTAGCAAGCTGCGATGTCGCCTGAGCGGTGTGGGCCAGGCCCGAGCTCGGCCATCGTGCGCAGGTAGCGCTTTTCTTTAGACGTCAGCCGATCGAATCGCACGCGGAAGAAGCTTTCGTCGAGCGCCGCCACGGCGCTGTTCGAGGCGCGCTGGACGGCGTCAATGTCTATCGGCGAGCGTGCCGGCCGATTCGGGCGCGCCCAAGCGCAACACGCATCTCCTCAAGGAGTGCATCCCGACCCGCAAGCTCGACCGGTGGTGAGCCCGCGCCTGGCACAAACGGATTTCGGATGGAGTCCATGGTAGGTGTCGATTATAGCAATGTTTGCAAGTTTAGGTTTTAAAGGTAACTTTGCAAAGATCTGTATAAACGGTTTGGGAGTCACGCAAGGCCTTGCAGAACTCGGCAGCCGCCACCTACTTCCCGATACAGAAACTGCCGAAGATCCGCCCGAGCAGATCGTCAGCATGAAACTCGCCAGTGATTTCGGCCAGCGCTTGCTGCGCCGAGCGCAATTCTTCGGCGACGAGTTCGCCGGCGCGTGCTTCGGTGAGCTGCGCAAAGGCCGCTTCGGCATGTCGCTCGGCTCGCTGCAGCGCCTCGAGGTGACGCGCGCGCGCCGACACCGAGCCACTAGCTGCCGTATCGAACCCCATGCACTGCTGCAGATGCGCACGCAGCACATCGATGCCCGCGCCCGTTTTCGCCGAGATCGGCAGCGCGGCGGCCGTGGGCGCTTCGCCCGTCGCGAGCGCATCGATCTTGTTCATGAGCAGCGTCACTGGGACGCCGGGTGGCAGCGCGGCGTGTTCTTCTTTGAAGGCCATGGCCTCGGGATCAGCGATCGCATCAATCACAAAAAGAATGCAATCGGCGCGCGTCATCTCGACGCGCGCACGACGAACGCCCTCGGCCTCGACCACATCGGCGGTGCCTTCGGTCGACGCGCGCAGACCCGCGGTGTCAATCACATGTAGCGGCATGCCATCGAGGGCGATTTGTTCGCGCAACACATCGCGCGTAGTGCCGGCGAGCGGCGTGACGATGGCAGCCTCATGACCCGCAAGCGCATTCAATAAACTTGATTTGCCGGCGTTGGGACGCCCGGCAATTACTACGGACATGCCATCGCGCAGCAGACGACCTTGGTGCGCACTGCGCAGTACCGCGGCGAATCGCTCGCGCAAGCGGGCGAGCCGATCGATCAAGGCGCGATCGGCCAAAAAATCGATTTCTTCTTCCGGAAAATCGATCGCCGCCTCAACCCACACGCGCAACTCGATCAACGCCTCGATCAGTCCATGCACCTCGGCAGAAAACTCACCCTGCAGCGAGCGCATCGCCGCACGCGCCGCGGCGAGCGAACCCGCATCGATGAGATCGGCCACCGCTTCGGCCTGGGCGAGATCGAGCTTGTCGTTGAGAAAGGCGCGTTGCGTGAACTCGCCAGGTTGCGCCCGGCGCGCACCGAGTTGCACCGCTCGCGTCACCAGTGCCTCAAGCACGACCGGGCCTCCATGACCCTGCAGCTCGAGCACGTCTTCACCGGTGTAACTGTGGGGCTCCGGGAACCAGAGTACGAGACCCTCATCGAGCACCACGCCCGCCGCATCAAAGAATTTGGCGAGCGTGGCAACACGCGGCGGGGCCAACAAGGCCGACCTCGCGGCGTGCGCGTCGTCGCTGACCATACCTCCGCTCGTCGTGCCGCCGAGGATCGTTACGCCGATCCGGCGCGCCTCAGGACCTGACAGGCGCACGATGCCCACGCCGCCACGACCGGGCGCCGTCGCGACGGCAACGATGGTGTCAGGGGTCACTGAGGGGGTTCGCATAAGAACTGAACAGTAATACGAGCTTGTTTATGGGTGCCAAATCTATTTAGTATGGGTACCCATATGAAAACGACTGTCGAAATCTCCGACGAGCTTTTCGTCCGGGCGCGCAAAGCCGCCGAGCAGCAGGGCACAACCTTACGCAACCTCATCGAAGAGGGGCTCCAGCTCGCGCTCAACCAACGCCGTGAGCCGAATCAACCGTTTCGTCTGCCCACGGTTCGTGGCGAGGCCGTACCGGACGACCTTCTCGAGCGGGGCTTGCACGCACTGATTGTCGATTCCTACGCCTTGCGAGAAGACCGTGCAGTGAGCCTCGGAGAACCGGAACCGGTCAACGATTCGGCGCATGACCGTCGATGATCGCTCTCGACACCAACATTCTCGTTTACGCGCACCGTGAGGAATTGCCGCTGCACAACGAGGCGCGTGCCTGCATCGAACACCTGATCGCTAACAGCCAACGCTTCGCTTTACCTTGGCCCTGCATCCACGAGTTCTTTTCGGTCGTCACGCATCCGCGTCGATTTCGACCGCCGAGTACGACTCAAGAAGCGTTCGATTTCCTCGAAGCGCTACGTCGAACCAATCTCTCCGTCTGGTTGAGCGAGGGCGAGTTACACCTCGATCAACTCAAATCTTTGGCAGCGTCTTCGCGAATTCGGGGCCCGCAGATTCACGACACCAGAATCGCAGCGCTCTGCCTCGCCAACGGCGTACGAGAATTATGGACTGCTGATCGAGACTTCACTCGCTACCCGACCCTCAAGATCCGCAATCCCCTGATCGCGACCTAACTCGCCTTGGCTTTCTTGGCCTCGGCTTCGATGCGGCGGTTGATGTTCCACTGCTGCAGGATGGTGAGCAGCGTGTTCGCCACCCAATAGAGCACCAGCCCCGCCGGGAAGAACGCGAACGTGATGCTCATCACGAAGGGCAGGATCATGAACACCTTCGCCTGAATCGGATCCGGCGGTGTCGGGTTCAGCTTGAACTGCACGAACATCGCTCCGGCCATGATCACCGGCAACACAAAGAAAGGATCGCGTGACGAAAGATCCTGGATCCAGAACATGAACGGCGCCTGGCGCATCTCGACGCTCTCGAGCAGTACCCAGTAGAACGCAAAGAAAACGGGCATCTGAATCAGGATCGGCAAACAGCCCGCCGCCGGATTGATCTTTTCGCGCTTGTAAAGATCCATCATCGCGCGCCCGAGCTTCTCGCGATCGTCCTTGTAGGTTTCCTGCAGGTTCTTCATGCGCGGCGTCAGCAGACGCATCTTCGCCATTGAGCGACCCGAAGATTCGGACAATGGATAGAACACGAGCTTCAGCAGGAAAGTGACGAGGATGATCGACCAACCCCAGTTGCCCACCACGTCATAGGCGCGCTCAAGAAGCCAAAAGAGCGGTTCTGCGAGCAGCGTCAAGACACCATAGTCGGCGACCAAGTCCAGCCGCGGACCAGTGGTTGTGAGCTGTGATTGCAGTTTGGGACCGACGAACAGCGTTTCCTTGAGCGTGGTGCCGCTTTGCGGTGCGACGCTGACCGCGGGTCCCGTAGTCGACAGCAGGTATTGGTTGCCCTGCGTCCTGAGCGCGTACGCGTAGCTCTTGCCCTCGGATGGCACGACTGCAGCGACGAAGTGATGCTGCATGCCGGCGATCCAGCCACCCGCCAGTTCACGCGGCAATTCGCTGTCGGCGATGTTGTCGCGATCGATCTTGAAATATTTGGTGCCGTTGTAATAGGCCGGGCCCTGGAAGGCGTAACTCTCGACGCTGAACATCGAGCGCTCGACCGGCTTGTCGTCGCGCAAGATTTGCGCGTACGAAGCGGCACGCCATGGCGCATCGCCCCGGTTGTCGATGGTGTATTCAAGATCAATGCGGTACGAGCCGCGACGCAGGATATAAGTCTTGGTGACGGTCACGCCGCGGGTCGCATCGGTCCAGATCAGCGGTACACGCAGCTCTTCGGCGCCGTCGGCCAAAGAAAAGCGCTGCTGTGCGGCGGTGAAGGTCGCTAGGTGCGTCGGATGAGCCGAGCCATCGACATCCGTCAGACCAGTCTGGATGAAATAAAACTCTTCGGTCGCGGGGTTGAGCAGTCGAACCCGTCGGTCCTCACCTTTGACGAGCGGATATTTGAGGAGATCCGCGCGCACGAGATCGCCGCCGCGCAAGCTCACATCGAGATCGAGCACGTCGGTGGTGACTCGCAGCGTGGCCGAAGTAGCCGCCGGGGTCGCAGGCGTGGCCGCAGTGGGTACGCCGGGGACTCCGACGAGGCTCGCCGTTGGGGCAGCCGTCGAGGGCTCGACGGCAACCGTGGGTGCCGTGGCAGCCGGTGGCTTCGCCTGCGGGATATTGCCAGCGAGACCGCCGCCATCGATCGCGGGACGCTCGGGGTTGGTCGCAACCGGCGGTGGCGGTGGCAGGGCGTAATCGCGCTGCCAGGTCTCGTAGTTGATCCATAGCGCGAGCACGAGGCCGAGCCACAGGAACATGCGTGCGTTGGTCGAAGTCACGGTAGGCGAATTCTCTGCAAATCAGGGTAGGGAACGCGGCGGCACCGGATCATAGCCGCCGTCATGGAAAGGGTGGCAGCGACCGATGCGCCGAATCGCGAGCCAGCTGCCGCGCACGGCGCCATGCGTCTCGATGGCCTCGCTGGCGTAGTGCGAACAAGACGGATGGAACCGACAGGTCGGTCCGCGCCACGGACTCACCACGAGCTGATACGCCCGGATCAGGGCGCGGAGGATGCTGCGCATGTCGTTGTCACCTTTTGCCAGAGCGACTCTAGGCTCTGGCGGATACGTTCAGCCGGCGCCCCGCGAGCCGCCGCGCGCGCGCCCACGATGATGTCGGCGTCGGGCAAGCGATACTGGGCGTGACGGAAGGACTCGCGGATTATGCGACGAAGTCTGTTACGGGCGACTGAATTACCGATGATTTTTGCGCCGATCGCCAAACCGAGACGCGCATGGCCACGGTCGTTGCGGCGCACGGTGAGCGAAAAGCAGGCATCGCCAAAGCGGCGGCCTTGACGATACGCCGTTTCAAAATCGATCTTGCGCAGGATCCGGTGGGATGCCGGAAACCCGAGACGGCTGTCTTGGGGTTGGGGTAGATCCCGAATCAGGGGATCAGCTTCTTGCGGCCCTTGGCGCGACGACGGGCAAGAATCTTGCGGCCGTTCGCGCTGGCCATACGGGCGCGAAACCCGTGTGTGCGGGCGCGGCGGACCTTGCTGGGCTGATAGGTGCGTTTCATGGGGCGTCACCGAAAAAAGGTCGCAGAGGTTACGTAGCGGGTGCCGCGGTGTCAAGCCGCGAAAGATATCCACAGGCTAGCGCGCCGGTATATTCTCCGCATCCCCTTCGTTGAAACCAACCACCCCGGACCAAACAGGGAGGCCGGCAGTCGCGTGGACACGCCGCTTTGGAATCGATGCGCACAGGCGCTTGCTGCTGATCTGCCCGACACCCAATTCAACACCTGGGTGCGGCCGTTGCAGGCGCACGAGTCTGCTGCCGAACTACGCCTGCTGGCACCCAATCGATTCGTCGTCGATTGGATCAGCGCCCACGCTCTGCAACGCATCAAAGATTGGCTGCGCGCGGAACTTGGCGACGCCGCACCAACCGTCAGCGTCCTCGTCGGCGAATTGCCCGAGGCCCCTCCTGCCAACGCGACTGAGGAAACCGGAGCTTTGCGCGAAGCCATTCGTGCGACTCGCCGACCCGCCGTCGAGGTCGTGGGCGGTCGGTTGAATCCCGATTCCACTTTCGAAACTTTCGTCGTCGGCAAAAGCAACCAGCTCGCCAAGGCTGCAGCACAACAGGTCGGCGAAAACCCCGGGACAGCCTATAACCCGCTGTTTATTTATGGTGGTGTGGGACTGGGCAAAACCCATCTGATGCATGCGGTAGGACACGCGATCCTTGCACGCAAACCACACGGTCGTGTGGCCTATGTGCACTCGGAGCGCTTCGTCAGCGACATGGTCAAGGCCCTGCAGCACAACCAAATGAACGAGTTCAAGGCCGCATACCGTTCACTCGATGCGCTGTTGATCGACGACATCCAATTTTTTGCCGGCAAGGAACGCTCACAAGAAGAGTTTTTCCATACTTTCAATGCACTTCTCGAGGGGCAGCAGCAGGTCATCCTGACTTGCGACCGTTATCCCAAAGAAGTCGCGGGTCTCGAGGAACGTCTGAAGTCACGCTTCGGGTGGGGTTTGACGGTGGCGATCGAGCCGCCCGAGCTCGAGACCTGTGCGGCGATCCTCATCAGCAAGGGCGCGGCAGCGGGCGTCACGCTGCATCAGGATGTCGCGCTGTTCATCGCCAAGCGCATCCGTTCGAACGTCCGCGAACTCGAAGGCGCCTTGCGACGAGTCATCGCCAATTCACGGTTCACCGGTCAGCCCATCACGGTGGATTTTGCGAAAGAAGCCCTGCGCGACCTGCTTACCCTGCAAGAACGCTTGATCACCGTCGAAAACATCCAGAAAACCGTGGCCGATTATTTCAAGTTGCGGGTGGCAGATTTGCTCTCGGAGCGTCGCAGCCGTTCGGTGGCGCGACCGCGGCAAATGGCAATGGCGCTTGCCAAAGAGCTCACCAGTCACAGCCTGCCCGAGATCGGCGATGCCTTTGGCGGTCGCGATCACACCACGGTGCTGCATGCCTGTAAGCGCATCAAGGAACTTCGCGACACGGAACAACGGATCGCCGAGGATTACACGAATCTGTTGAGAACCTTGACGGGTTGATGTGGGAAAGTTGTGGATGTTTTCTGCCGCCGAAATCATTCACAATCCACTCACAGGAATTACGCGGGATAATGGCGCGATCGTGCACAGCAGGGCGGGAGACAACTTGCTGAAAACACCGGGTTTTTCAGGGTTTTCCACTCATCCACCGGCTCTATAACAGCAACCTCTATTCTTTAGATCAATACCAAGATTTATGAAAATCACTGCAAGCCGTGAAGAAATCCTGGGACCCGTGCAAAACGTGATTGGTGTCGTTGAACGACGCCAGACGATGCCAGTGCTGTCGAATGTCTTGCTCAGCGCGCGCAACAATCGGCTGAGCGTGACGGGCACGGATCTCGAGGTCGAGTTGGTCAGTTCGACCACGATCAACGTCCAGGCGCCTGGCGATATCACCGTGCCGGGCCGCAAGCTGCTCGACATCCTGCGCGCCCTCGCCGAAGGCGTTGCCGTTACGCTCACGCTCGAAGGTGATCGAGTCGTGGTGCGCGCGGGGCGCAGCCGCTTCACGTTGTCGACCTTGCCAGCGGCTGAGTTCCCGATCGTCGATGAGATCAACGCTCAGCAGGTGCTCAAGCTTCCACAGGCCGAATTTCGGCGCCTGATCGACAAAGTGCACTTTTCGATGGCGCAACAGGACGTGCGCTACTACCTCAACGGTATGTTGATCGAGTCCGAAGGCGGGCGAGTTCGCGCCGTCGCCACCGACGGTCACCGACTCGCGCTGAGCGAAGCCGCGTTGAATGAGCGAGTGACTGGCAAGCAGCAGGTGATTTTGCCGCGCAAGGGTATCCTCGAGCTGCAGCGCATGCTGGGCAGTGAGGGCGAAGTAGCGCTATCGGTAGGGACCAATCACGTTCGCTGCGAGATCGGCGATATTCGCTTCACTTCGAAGCTGATTGACGGCAGATTCCCTGAGTACAGCCGCGTTATTCCCGCCAATGCCAAGCGCATTATCGACGCAGATCGCGGATTTTTGCGTCAAAGTCTGCAAAGAACGGCGATTTTGTCGAACGAGAAGTATCGCGGCATCCGCCTCAACATCAAGCCTAACCTCCTGACCTTGCAGGCGCATAACCCGGAACAAGAAGAAGCCGAAGACCAGATCGAAGTCGTCTACGCCGGCGAAGAGATCGAGATCGGCTTCAATGTCACCTATTTGCTCGATGCACTGTCGGCCATCGAAACCGAGCGTGTGCACATCGCACTGACTGACGCCAACAGCAGCTGCCTGGTCACTGCTGCAGACGCCGACGGCACCAAATACGTCGTCATGCCGATGAGGCTTTGAGTTCGCGAATGTTTCTGGCGGAGCTGGGTATCGAGAATCTCCGCTGCATCGAAAAAACAGAACTCGAACTAGCTTCGGGGACGAATCTGGTCTTCGGTGCCAACGGTGCCGGCAAAACCTCCTTACTCGAAGCGGTTTTCTTGCTCGGGCGGGGTAGGTCGTTTCGGACGCGACTCAATGAGCGACTGATTCGCCACGGGCAGCCTATCTCTCGAACCATTGGTCGGCTGAACACGGAACCCCAGTCCCGACGTCTCGGCATCGAAGTCCGTCGCGGCGCAGCCGGCAAGGGCGGTACGGTGGGTCGCTTGGACGGCGCGGATGTGCGCAGTCTTGCGGATCTCGCCGTCGCATTCCCGGTGCAGGCGATGGACCCGGATGCACACAAGCTCATCGAGGACAGTGCAACCCGTCGCCGCCGGTGGTTGGACTGGGTCGTGTTCCACGTGGAACCAGGCTTCACAGGCTTGTGGGTTCGCTATCAGCGGGCGCTACAGCAACGCAACGCGGCGCTGCGATCAGCCCGACAGGAGTACGCCGTCTGGGATCCCGAGTTGGCGCGGGACGGCGAGGCCATGACAACGGCCCGCGAGCGGGTGGTCACGGCTCTGCACCCTTACTGGGCGGACGTTTCGGCCGAGTTGACGGGTGTCGATATCACCCTCGACTTTCATGGCGGTTGGGATCGTCAAAACTCATTGACCGATAGTCTGCTGGCTTCGGGACGCCGTGACCTCGAGCGGCGGACGACCCACCTCGGACCCCACCGCGCCGATGTCGTACTCCGGGTCAAGGGTCGACCCGCGCGGGAAGTCTTGTCGCGAGGTCAACAGAAGCTCGCCGCAGTGGCGCTACACCTTTGCCAACTCGAATACCTCAAGGCGGAATTTGGGTTGCGACCGACCTTGTTGCTGGATGATCCCTCCGCCGAGCTCGATCAGGATCGCTTGGGCAGATTCATTCAGCGGATTCGGGCACTTGAGACCCAAACGATCGTCGCCGTCCTTGATCGTGATACTCGGTTATTTGGGACCCCGGAACGCGTGTTTCACGTGGAACAGGGCAGGGTAATTCGGGTATGATCCACCATCACTCCGCCGAGCTCACGCATGTCTGAAGCAGACGTCTACGATTCCAGTAAAATCAAGGTCTTAAAGGGTCTCGACGCGGTTCGAAAACGCCCTGGAATGTACATCGGTGATACCGATGACGGGACCGGGCTTCATCACATGGTTTTCGAGGTCGTCGACAACGCCATCGATGAAGCGTTGGCGGGGCATTGCGACCGAGTTTTGGTAACGATTCACGCCGACGAATCGGTAACGGTCGAGGACAATGGGCGTGGTATTCCGGTCGATATCCACGCCGAAGAAGGCCGCTCGGCGGCCGAAGTCATCATGACCGTGCTGCATGCCGGCGGCAAATTCGACGACAGTTCCTACAAGGTTTCAGGCGGCTTGCACGGCGTGGGTGTCTCCGTGGTCAATGCGCTCTCCGACGTGTTGCACCTCTCGATCCACCGCGACGGCAAACTGCACAAGCAGGAATATCACCTTGGTGAGCCGGTGGCGCCGCTCGCCGTGGTGGGTACCACCGATCGCACCGGCACGAGCGTGCGCTTCAAGCCCAGCCCCACCATCTTCACCAACATCCAGTTCGTTTACGACATCCTCGCCAAGCGACTGCGCGAATTGTCGTTCCTCAATTCCGGCGTCCGCATCGAACTCATCGACGAGCGCGAGAACAAAAGCGATGTCTTTCAACACGAGGGCGGACTGCAAGCCTTCGTCAAACACCTCAATCGCAGCAAGACGGCGATTCATGAGCACGTGTTCTGGTTTCGTTCTCAGGAAGGATCGATCGGCGTCGAGGTAGCGATGCAATGGAACGACTCGTATCAAGAGTCGATGTTCTGCTACACCAATAATATCCCGCAAAAAGACGGCGGCACGCATCTGGCGGGCTTCCGCGCTGCGCTGACGCGCACGCTCAATGATTACATCGAAAAAGAAGGCATCGCCAAACGCGAAAAGGTGCCGACCACCGGCGATGATTCTCGCGAGGGGCTGACTGCGATTTTGTCGGTCAAGCTGCCGGATCCGAAGTTCTCTTCGCAGACCAAGGACAAATTGGTGTCCTCTGAGGTGAAGAGCGTCGTCGAAACCGCGCTCGCCAACAAATTCTCCGAATATTTGCTCGAGCGGCCGCAAGAAGCGAAAGCCATCGCCGGCAAGATTATCGAAGCGGCGCGCGCACGTGAGGCGGCGCGCAAGGCGCGCGAGCTGACGCGTCGCAAGGGCGCGCTCGATATCGCAGGCCTGCCCGGCAAACTCGCCGATTGCCAAGAAAAAGACCCGGCACACTCCGAGCTTTTCATCGTCGAGGGCGATTCTGCCGGTGGCTCGGCGAAGCAGGGCCGCGATCGCCGCACGCAGGCGATCCTGCCGCTCAAAGGCAAGATCCTCAACGTCGAGAAGGCGCGCTTCGACAAGATGCTCTCGTCGGCTGAAGTCGGCACGCTGATCACCGCGCTCGGTTGCGGGATCGGCCGCGACGAATTCGACATCGATAAACTGCGTTATCACCGCATCATCGTCATGACCGATGCCGACGTCGACGGCAGTCATATCCGCACTTTGCTGCTGACCTTCTTCTACCGACAGCTGCCGCTGCTGATCGAGCGCGGCCATATCTACATCGCCCAGCCGCCGCTCTACAAAGTAAAACGCGGCAAGCTCGAGGTGTACGTCAAGGACGACACCGAACTCAACGCGATGCTGCTCAACGCCGCCCTCGAAGAGTCCGAATTGCACCTCAATTCCGCTGCACCGCCTCTGCGTGGTGCCGGCCTCGAGTCACTCGCCCGGCAGTATGTCGAGGTGCAAGGCATCATCGCGCGCCTTGCGCGCCGCTACGACGCGCGAGTGCTCGAACAACTTCTCTACGTGCCGGTGGTGTCCTCGGGTGATTTCGATCGTCCCGAGTGGCTGCAAGGCTGGGCCGACGAATTGCGCGCCCGTCTCGATCAGATGGCCGACGGTAATGCGGCGTACCAACTCGTCTTCCAGCCAGCAACGGCGGCGCTCGGCGTAGCCCGTCTACACGTCAGCAAGCAGGAGCACGGCAGCAGGGTCGACAAGTACCTGACTCGTGATTTCTTTGACTCGTCCGAATATCGCCGCATCGCCGAGCTCTCGCGCACGTTGGCGGGGTTGATCGGCGAAGGCGCCTTCGTCAAACGTGGCGAGGCACGCCGCGAGGTCGGTTCGTTCAAGCAGGCCATCGATTGGCTGTTCGAACTCGCCAAGCGCGGCCAGTCGATCCAGCGCTACAAGGGTCTTGGCGAAATGAACCCCGATCAGCTGTGGGACACGACCATCAATCCGGAGACGCGCCGTCTGATGCAAGTGCGGATCGAAGATGCTGTGGCGGCCGATGAAGTCTTCACGACGCTGATGGGCGACGAAGTCGAACCCCGCCGCGAGTTCATCGAAAAGAACGCGCTCGCGGTATCAAACCTCGACGTCTGATCAGCGGTCGTAACCGGGTGACTCCCGGTTCAGCTTGCGGAGCAATCCCGGCCAGGCGAGTCGGCTCGCCATCGGGCCCATTATGGCGATTTGGGCCTTCACCTCTTGCTGGGCCGCCGGAGCGGCCTCGCGCAAACTTGCGCGGCCGGCCGATAGCGCCATGACTTGCTGCTGACAGGCGCGTTCGAGCATGAACAACTGCAGAAACGCCTCGCCCGCCGTCGACCCCAACGCCAGTGTGCCGTGGTTGCGCAGCAGCATTACCGATTTATCGCCAAGATCGGCGACGATGCGCGCTCTTTCGTCGAGGTTCAGCGCAATTCCTTCATAGTCGTGATAGGCGAGACTGGGCAGCACGGTCAGTGCATGCTGCGTGATCGGCAGCAGGCCACCCTCCTGCGCCGAGACGGCCACGCCCGCATCGGTGTGCACGTGGATGACGAAGTGCGCATCGGCACGCGCGGCGTGGATCGCCGAGTGAATGGTGAAGCCGGCTGGATTGATGGGGTGGGCGCTGTCATCGACCTTTTGCCCATCCAGATCGATTTTTACGAGGCTCGAAGCGGTGATCTCCTCGAAATGCCAGCCGTAGGGGTTGATGAGGAAATGCGCTTGCGGGCCGGGCACTCGCGCGGAGATGTGGGTGAAGATCAGATCGTCCCAGCCATGCAGGGCGATAAGCCGGTAAAGCGCCGCGAGATCGACGCGGGCCTGCCATTCGGCGGTGTTTTCTTTGAGCGTCGTCGACATGCGTCGATGCTAGACCCGGCCCGAAACTCGGTCAACGCGCGCCGCCGCGCTATCATCTGCGCCGCATGACCGACACGCAGACCATCTTGCAGCACCTGCCCGTTGGCGAGCGGGTGGGTATCGCCTTCTCCGGTGGCCTCGATACGAGCGCCGCCGTGCACTGGATGCGCGCCCGTGGCGCCTTGCCCTGCGCCTACACGGCGAATCTCGGCCAGCCCGACGAAAGCGATTACGCCGCCATCCCGCAACGTGCGCTGGCATTGGGGGCCGTACACGCCAGGCTGATCGATTGTCGTGCGCCCTTGGTGGCTGAAGGTATCGCCGCCCTGCAATGTGGTGCGTTCCATATTTCGACGGCTGGCGCGACTTATTTCAACACCACGCCGCTAGGCCGCGCCGTGACCGGCACGGCACTCGTGCTCGCGATGCGCGAGGATGGCGTCGATATCTGGGGTGATGGCAGTACGCACAAGGGCAACGACATCGAGCGGTTTTATCGCTATGGCCTGCTCGCCAATCCGGCGCTGCGCATCTACAAACCTTGGCTCGATGCGCGTTTCATTGCCGAATTGGGCGGGCGTCGCGAGATGTCCGAATATCTTTGTGCTGCCGGACTCGACTATCGCATGGGCACCGAAAAAGCCTATTCGACCGATTCTAATCTGCTGGGCGCCACCCACGAAGCCAAAGATTTGGAGTTTCTCGATCGCGGTTTGCGCATCGTCCAGCCGATCATGGGCGTGGCGTTCTGGCGCGAGGACGTGAAGATAGAGCCCGAAACCGTCACGCTCGGTTTCGAGGCGGGTCGACCGGTGACCCTCAACGGTCGCGGTTTTACTGATGAGTTGGCGCTTTTCGAGGAGGCGAATCGTATTGGCGGTCGCCATGGTCTAGGCATGAGCGATCAGATCGAAAATCGCATCATCGAGGCCAAGAGCCGCGACATCTACGAAGCGCCGGGCATGGCCTTGCTGCATATCGCCTATGAGCGCCTGCTGACGGCGATCCACAACGAGGACACCATCGAGCAGTACCGCAACAACGGCCGACGACTCGGTCGCTTGCTTTATCAGGGACGATGGTTCGATCCGCAATGTCTGATGCTGCGCGAGAGTGCGCAGCGTTGGGTGGCCCGCGCCATCACCGGCGAGGTGACGTTGGAGCTGCGCCGCGGCAACGATTGGTCGATGCTCGACACCCGCGGACCCCACCTCAGCTATCACCCCGAACGATTGACCATGGAAAAAGGCGAAGGCATGTTCACGCCCGCCGATCGTATCGGTCAGCTCACGCTGCGCAACATGGACATTGCCGACACGCGCGAAAAGCTGCAGGTATATGGTGAGGCCGGGCTGCTCGGCGAGGACTCGAGCGCGTTTTTGCCGCGCGCGCCCGTCAAGGACTGATGCTACGGGTTGGATCGATGCTGCAGGGCGTCGAGCAGCCGCGTGCGTAGCTGATCGATCGGTAGATCGATGAGATCCCGCGGCACTTCGTGCACGATGTGGCGTTGTGCCGACTTCGGCAGGTGATCGCGCATTTCGGCCAGGAAACGCGGCGCAGCGACCAGCACGACACCGCTCGCCTGTCCATTGTGTGCGGTCAGCGCGATGCGTTCAGCCAATTGCTTGGCAAATCGCTGCACCGCATGCTGCTTGTGCGTGTGCTTGGCCTGCAGCGCAGTCCGCCGGCTGCCTGCGCCACTGCCCCGCGAGCCGTTGCGAAACATCGTGTGCCCCGGAGCGTCGGCACCGAGATCGACATCGTGGCGCGCGGTGAATTCATTCTGCACCGTCTCGAGCGGCCGCAGCACGCGTTCGGGTCCACTGAGTTCGAACATCTTGGCGTGCCGCGTGTCGGCGACTACGACGGTCAGCGCGGTCATGATCTTGGCCCGCGAGGCTGTTTGGGCGCACACTGCGCCGCCCGCGTGCAGGCCTCGCTCCGCAGGGCATTGTCCTGAAAGCCGGTCTTGCCAACGATGCTCGACAAACTTTTCATCACTGCTGACTCCTTGCTCGCCGATTCCTTCGAACTTGCGGAGCGTGTACTCGCCGGCGGCTATCGTCCGTCATTCATCGTCGCTCTCTGGCGCGGTGGCGCACCGATCGGCATCGCCGTGCAGGAGTTGCTCGAGTATCGCGGCATCAGCACCGATCACATTGCGGTGCGGACCTCGAGTTACACGGGGATCGATCAGCAACAAAAAACGGTGCGCGTGCATGCGATGGACTATCTCGTTTCGCAGCTCACGCCGCAGGACCGACTGCTGATCGTCGATGACGTCTTTGATTCGGGACGCAGTCTCGAGGCCGTGGTGGACGAACTGCAGCGCCGCTGCGTGCGCAATCATCCGGCCGAGGTGCGCATCGCCACGGTGTACTACAAGCCGACCCGCAACCGGTCTCGCCTCGTCCCCGATTGGTTCGTGCACCCAACGGATCGTTGGCTGGTTTTTCCGCACGAGCTCGTGGGTCTGACCGACGCCGAAATCGCTGCGCACAAGCCGGGCGCCGTGCGCGCTCGCTGAGACATGCGCTCACCGCGGTGTGCGGCGACCTCAGTGCCTGCGGCGAACTTGCCTCAGCGACGGATCAGAGGCGGCGGCACTCGCAAATTCCGGGTACGCACGAACGAGGCCGCGATGCGCAGCAGTCGATCTTCGGCATGACGTGGGGCGACCAGCGTCATGCCCATCGGTAAATCTTTGACCACGCCGATCGGCAGGGTGAGGCTCGGATACCCGGCGATGGCTGCCGCGGAGCCTAGCCCCGAACCGCCGGAGTCGTTGCGGTCGCCGAGGATCGGATCGGTGAGTCCGGCGGGTCCTGCGCCCGGCGCCACCAGCACATCCACCCGCAGGCTGCGGAACATTTGATCCAGCCCCTCTGCATCGACCCGTTTGTTGAGCTCGGCCACGGCATCGAGATAGGGCTTGTCGGTCAACGGACCCTTGGTCACGGCCATCTCGAAGATTTCCTGGCCGAATCGATGGAGTTCTCGATCCGCATTGCGGCGGTTGAACTCGATCAATTCGGTGAGCGAGCGAACGGCGGTTTGCTGCGGCGTCAGCGCACCGAGATATGCGTCGATGGCCGATTTGAATTCGTACAGCAGTGCGGTGAATTCGCTGGCACCGACTTCGCGAAACGCCCGCGGCAGCGGTGCGTCGATCACTTCGGCGCCGCTGCGTCGCCAGACATCGACAGCGGCCAAGTAGAGACTTTTTGTGGCAGCACGCATCGAGTCGCCGGGTGGTGCGATACCGATGCGAGGCTTCCCGGGTGAATTGCCGATCGACGTGGTCAAAGATTCTCGTCGACGCGGCCGTTCGTAGATCACGCTGGCGACGGCCAAGGCATCGGCGACGCTGCGGGTCATCGGCCCGGCCACGTCCTGCCGCGGCGAGAGCGGCACGACCCCCTCGCTGCTGACTGCACCGAGCGTCGGCTTGAAACCGACCAAACCCGCCATGGCTGCGGGCGAGAGAATCGAGCCGTCGGTTTCGGTACCGATCGCCGCGGCACAGAAACTGAGCGCCGTCGCCGTCGCCGAGCCGGAGCTGGAACCGGAGGGCGTGCGCGCCGGGTCATACGCGTTGCCGGTTTGACCGCCGACCGCGCTCCAGCCGCTGCTCGAATGCGTCGAACGGAAGTTGGCCCATTCGCTGAGGTTCGCTTTGCCGAGTACGATCGCGCCGGCTTTGCGCAAGCGCGCCACCAGGGGCGCATCGGCTTGGTGGAACGCCTTGGCGAGCGCCAGTGAGCCGGCAGTGGTCGGCAACGGGTCCAGCGTCTCGATATTGTCCTTGAGCAGGATTGGAATGCCGTGCAATGGGCCGCGCAGTGGTCCGCTACGCCGCTCGGCATCAAGGCGGCGCGCCGCATCGAGCGCGGCCGGGTTCACGGCGATGACCGAGCGGAAGCTTGGACCCTGACGATCGAAGCGGGCGATGCGCGCGAGGTAGGCGGTGACGAGGGCCGCCGAAGTCATGCCTCGCGACAGCCGCTCTTGCAGTGCGGCGATGTCGAGCTCGGTCGGATCGAAGTCGTTGGCGCGTGCACGGTCGTCGGCGCTTGCCCGTTCGAAATGCAGGGCGATCGAGCCGGCGACCGAGAGTGCGACGGTGTGCAGGAAGGCGCGACGTTTCACGATTGACTGACCGCCGCTTCGGAGCGAATGCGGACGATTGTCTGCTCGATCCAAGCCTGTGCTTCGTCGTTGATGCTGCGCGGATCACGACCTGCGGCGTCGATGGGCGGGCCGATGAGCACGCGGATCGTCCCCGGCTTTTTGAGCAGACCGCGCCGCGCCCAGTAATACCCCGCGTCATGCGCCACCGGGACGACCTTGCAGCCGCTGCGACTCGCGAGCAGTGCACCACTCACGCCGTAGCGACGGGTTTCACCTGCCGCCATGCGCGTACCTTCCGGAAAAATGAGGACCGACAGCCCTTCGGCGAGACGCTGCATGCCATGCGTCACGACCTGACCCACGGCAGATGCGCCGGCACCGCGATTCACCGGGATCGAGCGCAGTAGCGCGAGGCCCCAGCCAAAGAAAGGGATGTACATGAGCTCGTGCTTGAGCACGATGACTTTGGACGGCCCGATGAGAAACTGGCCGAAGGTTTCCCAGGCCGAGGAGTGCTTCCAGTAGGCGACGTGCGGTTCTGCCGGGATGTTCTCCAGCCCCTCAACCGCGAAATCGAGTCGGCAAGTCAGACGCAGCACATCGAAGATGCGGCGTGCATACCAGCGAATCAGCGCGAAACGTCGCTCAAGCGGCAGGGCCCAGCCGACTAGCACGAAAAACATCGCGTAGATCAACGTCCAAAGAAAAAGAAACACCGTGAAGAAGAGGGAGCGCAACGCCTGCACGACCTGCCCCGCCTATCCCGGCAAACGCGAAAAATCTGCGACGCCCGAAAACAGTCCGTGAATGCGCGCGACCAAAGCAAGCCGGTTGGCGCGCAGTGCCGGATCCGGATCATTGACCATCACGTCGGCAAAGAAAGCATCGATGGCGGGCCTCAGTCCGGCAAGCGTCGCCAGAGCTGGGGCGTAGCGGCGTGCGGCAAGGTCCGCTTCGACGCGTGCAGCGACTGCTTCGATTGCCGCGTGCAATGCATGTTCGGCAGCCACACTCAGCAGCGAGTCGTCCACTCTGGCAGGCACGTCGTCGGTGGCGGACTTGCGCAGAATATTGGCAATGCGCTTGTTGGCTGCCGCAAGGCTGTCAGCTTCGGGGCGACGACGGAATTCTGCGAGCGCCTGCATGCGTGCGTCGATGTCGAGCGGGCGGGTTGAGCCGGTGGCGAGCACAGCATCGAAAGTTTCGGCCGGAAAACCCGCCTCGAGATATTGGGCGCGCAGCCGCTCGAGAATGTAGGTGACGATCTCCTGAGCCGTGTCCGCGGTCTGCACCGGCTGCACGGCAACCGCCGCAGCAACGAGCTCACCCAGATCGAGGTCGAGACGCTGCTCGAGCAGGATGCGACATACGCCTATGGCGGCGCGACGCAAGGCGAACGGATCTTTGGTGCCGGTCGGCTTCTGGCCGATGCCGAAGATACCGGCCAGAGTGTCGAGCTTGTCGCCGAGCGCGACGGTGCTGCCGATCGCATTGGCGGGCAAGGCATCGCCGGCACCGCGCGGCAGATAATGTTCACGCACGGCCGCAGCAACGGCCGCATCCTCACCGTCGGCGAGCGCGTAGTACGCCCCCATGATGCCCTGCAGTTCGGGAAACTCGCCGACCATCGCCGACATCAGGTCGCATTTGCAGAGCTCTGCGGCGCGCGCCACGAGGCCTTCATCGGCACCGATGCTTGCAGCGATCCCTGTCGCCAGCTTACCGATGCGGCGCACCTTGTCGCCAATGGAGCAGAGCTTCGCCTGGAACGTGACTTGATCGAGGCTGCTGCGCCAGGCCGCGAGCGGCTGGCGACGATCCTGCTGCTGAAAGAACGCCGCGTCCGACAAACGCGGTCGAACAACCCGTTCGTTGCCTTGGCGTACGGCAGCGGGATCGCGACTCTCGATATTGCTGACCGTGATGAACCAGTGGGTGAGTACACCGGCTTCGGACTCGACGGCGAAATATCTTTGATGTTCTTGCAGCGTCGACAGCAGCACTTCGCGCGGCAGCGCGAGAAAGCGCTCATCAAAACGACCTTCGACGGCGACCGGCCATTCGACGAGCGCGGTCACTTCATCGAGCAGCGCATCATCAAGCACCGCGCGACCACCGAGTGCAGCCGCCTTCGCCATGACCTGTTCGCGGATGCGTGCACGACGCTCGGCGAAGCTTGCGAGCACGAAGCCCTGCGCGCGTAGCGTGTCGGCATAGGCGGCGGGCGATGTCAGAGCGATTTCACCGGGCGCGTGGAAGCGATGGCCGCGAGTGTGCGCACCCGCGGGTGTGTCGAGCAGGCTGACCGGCAGCACTTCGTCGCCGAAACGCAGTATCAGCCAATGTACGGGCCGGACGAACTCGGCGGTGCCGGCACCCCAGCGCATGCGCTTGGGGATCGGCAGCGCATCGAGTGCTGCTTGCACGATGTTGGGCAGCAGGGTGGTCGTGGCGGCACCCGGCTTGCTGCCTTCAAAGAAAAGAAATTCGCCCTTGCCTTCGGTGATGCGACCGAGTCCATCGAGCGGCACGCCCACGCTTTCGGCGAAGGCGGTGGCCGCACGCGTCGGCGCGCCCTGCTTGTCGAAGGCGGCGTTGAGCGGCGGTCCGCGGCGGTGCAGCTGTTGCTGTGGCTGCCGCTCGGGAAGCTGATGGACGAGCACTGAAAGACGGCGCGGCGCGGCAAAAGAAATGAGCTCGCCATGCTGCAGACCGGCCGCCGCGAGACCGTTGCGCAGACCTTCGGCGAGCGCGCGCTCGAGTTCCGGCAGCGCGAGCGGCGGCAGCTCTTCGGTACCGAGCTCAAACAAAAAATCACGGCAAGGTGTATCGATCGACACGGGCGCGCTCACGAGAGCTCTCCGGTGCTGCGTGCTCCGGCGCTTTGTACCATCGGGAAGCCAAGTGCTTCGCGACTGTCGTAATAGGCCTGGGCGACACCACGGGCGAGAGTGCGCACACGCAGGATGAATCTTTGACGTTCGGTCACCGAGATCGCCCGTCGTGCATCGAGCAGGTTGAAAGTGTGTGAGGCTTTGAGAACCTGTTCGTAGGCGGGCAGTGCGAGCTTCGCTTCGAGCAGTCGCGTGCAAGCCGCCTCGTATTCATCGAAATGACGAAACAGTACGGCGATATCGGCATGCTCGAAGTTGTAGGCCGACTGCTCGAGCTCGTTCTGGTGATGGACATCGCGATAGGTCACGCGGCCGCGCGGACCGTCCGTCCAGACGATGTCGTACACGCTGTCCACGCCTTGCAGATACATCGCGAGCCGCTCGAGACCGTAGGTGATTTCGCCGGTCACCGGCCGACAATCGAGGCCGCCTACTTGCTGGAAGTAGGTGAATTGCGTGACCTCCATGCCGTTCAGCCACACCTCCCAGCCGAGCCCCCAGGCACCGAGCGTGGGTGATTCCCAGTTGTCTTCGACGAAGCGGATGTCGTGGGTCAGCGGATCGAAGCCGAGCATCTTCAGCGAACCCACATAGCGCTCGAGGATGTCGAGCGGCGAGGGTTTGATGACCACCTGGAACTGGTAATACCGCTGTAGCCGAAAAGGGTTGTCGCCGTAGCGACCATCGGTGGGCCGGCGCGAGGGCTGCACGTAAGCGGCGCTCCAGGGCTCCGGGCCGATCGAGCGCAGAAAGGTCGCGGTATGGAAGGTGCCTGCGCCCATCTCCATGTCGTAGGGCTGCAGGATCACGCAGCCCTGCTCGGACCAGTATTGCTGCAGTGCGAAAACGAGTTCCTGAAAGGTACGAGCCATGAGCCTCGGGCGCGCGGCCACGGCCGCGATCGATCGTTCGGGTCGCAGAGTATACCGGCTGGCAATACGCTCTCATGGTGTCGACTGCCGGGATCCACTAGCATCGAGCAAGCCAGTCCGGCGCGGGGGGAGTGATGAAAACGGCAACGGCACGCGAGCACGCGTCGGCGGGCATCAAGGTCGGCATCTGGGAACTGTCGCCCGGCATCGAACGACGCAATTTCTACGCCCTGCTGGGTACCGCCTTTTTCTCCATCGGCTTGTTGACGCTGGTCGGCAACCTGCGGCCCTACCTGTTCAATTCCATGCTGGACATCCCGGACGACCTGCAGGGTCGGCTGAGCGGCTCGATGGATGTCTTCAGCGAGATCCCGGCGCTGCTGTTGTCCGGCATTGTCGGCGCCGCGTCGGATCGGCTCGGGCGCCGAGTGATCTACGGCATGGGCTTCGCCATTCTCGCAGTGGGTTATCTGCTCTTTCCGCTTGCGCGCGCCGACTGGACGCTGTTCGCCATGGTCTTCATCACCGCCTGCGGCGCCTCGTTGATCGCGGCGATGCTTTCGGCGGTGATCGCGGATTACCCGCAGGAAACCTCGCGCGGCAAGTTGGTCGGCATCTGCTTTTTTCTCAACGGACTCGGCGTGGCCTCATTGGTGGGCCTCGCGTCCCAATTGCCCAAGTTCTATCTCGCACAAGGTCTCGATGCGGTGGCGGCGGGCCGCGCGGCGTACTGGACCGTGGCTGCGATGTGCCTTGTGCCGATGGTGATCGTGTTGCGCGGTCTCGCCCGCCGGTCTCCCGGACAGCTCACGGTGCAGGAACCATTGCTCGCCACGCTGCGGGTCGGTCTTGCAGCCGCCAAAGACCCGCGCGTCCGGCTCGCCTATTTTTCCGCGGCGGTATCGCGTGCCTCGTTGTCGATCATCAGTGCGTTCTTTTTTCTTTGGATGGTACAGGCGGGCAAGGATCAGGGCATGACGCCCGCCGAGGCACTGTCGCGCGGGGGCGGTATTTTTGTCGTCATCCAGATCACGGCGACGCTATGGGCGATCACCGTGATCAGTTTCATCGATCGAGTCGATCGAGTGCTGTTCATGGCGGTGGCCTCGGCGCTTGCTTGCGGCAGTTATGTCTGGTTCGGATTGGTGGACAACCCATTTCAACCCGCCATGTTCGTGGCCGCAGTGTTTCTCGGCGTGGGCGAGATGAGCGGCATCCTGGCGTCGCAGGCGCTGGTCGGTCAGGCAGCCCCCGAACGCGGTCGGGGCGCGGTGATCGGCGTCTTCACTCTGTTCGGTTCGGTCGGCATCTTGTTTGCGGCGCTGGTCGGCGGGACTTTGTTCGATATCTGGCGGCCGTCCGCGCCCTACATCGTCACCGGCTGCGTCAGCGGGATGCTTTGCCTGTACGCCATTCGCGTTTGGCTGCAACTACGAGGCCGAGAGGCGCAACCCGCCTGACGACCTATAGAGGTGCAAAACAGTTTCTGATTGCCCCATAATGAGGCAAAGTCATCCGTTCCGGGGCGATTATACGCCGCTAAACCCTTGACTTTGCTGCCATAGAGGTACGCCGGCACGGTTTCTGCATTATTCTTGGGCGTCTCATCCCCCCATGATTTTCGAACGGAGCGAACATGACCACCGGCAGTGACGTCATTCAGTTGATCAAGGACAAGGAAGTGAAGTGGGCCGACCTGCGGTTCACGGATACGCGTGGCAAGGAACAGCACGTCACGATCCCGGCCAAGGTGGTTGACGAAGGTCTGTTTCGCGACGGCAAGATGTTCGACGGCTCCTCGATTGCCGGTTGGAAAGGCATCAACGAGTCGGACATGATCCTCATGCCGGACGCCGGTACGGCCATCCTCGATCCTTTCTTTGAAGACGCGACGGTCAACATCCGTTGCTATGTCATTGAACCCGCGACCATGCAAGGCTATGAGCGTGATCCGCGTTCGATCGGCAAGCGTGCCGAGGCTTATCTCAAGAGCACTGGCATTGCCGACGGCGCGATGTTCGGCCCCGAGAACGAATTCTTCATCTTCGACAGTGTGCGCTGGGCCAATGAAATGCACACGTCGTCCTACGCCATCGATTCGGTGCAGGGTGCATGGAACAGCAACACCGCTTACGAAGGCGGCAACATGGGCCATCGCCCGGGCGTCAAGGGTGGCTACTTCCCGGTGCCGCCGGTCGATGCGTACCAGAACATCCGCAACTCCATGTGCAACGCGTGTGAGGAACTCGGCCTCGTCGTCGAAGTACATCACCACGAAGTCGCCACCGGCGGCCAGTGCGAGATCGGCATCGGTGCGGGTGGCCTCGTCAAAAAAGCCGATGAAGTGCAAATCCTCAAGTACGCCGTGCACAACGTCGCGGCTGCGTATGGCAAGACTGCGACCTTCATGCCTAAGCCGCTGGTCGGTGATAACGGTTCGGGCATGCACGTGCACCAGTCGTTGCAGAAAGACGGCAAAGCCCTCTTTGCCGGCGACAAATACGGCGGGCTCTCCGAGCTTGCGCTCTATTACATCGGCGGCATCATCAAGCACGCCAAGGCACTGAACGCCTTCACGAATGCCGGCACCAACAGCTACAAGCGCCTGGTGCCCGGCTTCGAAGCGCCCGTCATGCTCGCCTACTCGGCGCGCAACCGCTCCGCCTCGATCCGTATTCCGTTCGTCTCGAACCCGAAGGCGCGTCGCATCGAAGTGCGCTTCCCGGACTCCTCGGCGAACCCCTACTTCGCGTTCGCGGCGATGATGATGGCCGGCCTCGATGGTATTCAGAACAAGATCCACCCCGGCGATCCCGCGGACAAGGATCTCTACGATCTCGAGCCCGAAGAAGCCAAGCACATTCCGACCGTGTGCCACTCGCTCGACATGGCGCTCGAGCACCTCGACAAGGATCGCGAGTTCCTAACCCGTGGTGGGGTGTTCACCAACGACGTGATCGATGCCTACATCAATCTCAAGATGCAGGAAGTCACGCGTTTCCGCATGAGCACGCACCCCGTCGAGCTCGATCTCTACTACAGCTGCTGAGGGCGGCGGCGTGATGCGCGGCGACAGCCATGGCGGTTGAACGGCTGTTCGAGAGCTTCGCTACGCATCACGACTCCGCAGAATTGCTCGATGCGTTGGCCACGGGCGTGGTGTTGCTGGACCCCTCGCTCGCGGTCGTACACGCCAATGTGGCGGCGCAGGGACTCATGGCCGTGGGCCTCAATCAGGCCCGCGGCCGCGTCTTTGCAGACCTCTTCACCGACAGTCAGAGTTTCGCCCTGACCCTGAGCCGAGCGCGCGACGGCGGCGAGGTCGTGACTGAATGCGAGGTGACTTTGCGTGCTGCTGGTGCCTTGCGCGAACCGCGCATCGTCGATGTCACGATCACGCCGCTCGATGACGCGAGCGGCCAGCGACGCTTGCTGCTCGAATTGTCCGATGCCGCACCGCGCAATCGGCACAATCGCGACAATGAATTGCGGGCGCGCCTCGAAGGCAGCCGCATGATGACGCGGCAACTCGCCCACGAGATCAAAAATCCGCTCGGCGGTGTACGCGGCGCTGCACAACTGCTCGCTCGCCAACTGCCAGATCCCGCGCTGCGCGAGTACACCGACGTCATCATCAACGAAACGGATCGACTGACCGCACTCGTCGACACGATGACGACGGCGCGCCCACCCCTCAAGACGCTGCTCAATATCCACGAGGTCTGTGAGCATGTACATCGATTGCTCACGGCCGAGGCTGCAGCCGGAGTCGTCGTCGAACGGGACTATGATCCGAGCGTTCCCGAGGGGCGGTTCGACCGCAACCAGCTCGTACAGGCCTTGCTCAATCTGGCCCGCAATGCACTACAGGCAGTCGGACAGCGCGGCAAGTTGGTGCTGCGCACCCGCGTATTGACCCAGACCCACATCGGCGTGGTGCGTCATCGACTCGCAGTACGCATCGACGTCATCGACGACGGTCCGGGTGTGCCCGAAGAAATTCGCGGCACATTGTTTTATCCGCTAGTCACTGGGCGACCCAATGGCACGGGGCTCGGTCTCGCGGTGTCACAGGAGCTCGTCAACCGCAACGGCGGCTTGATCGAATTCGAAAGCGAACCGCAGCGCACGATTTTTTCGATCACGCTGCCCCTGTCCGCGACCGATACGAATTCCAGGGAAGGAATCTCATGAACCTACGCCCCTTGCACGTCTGGTTGGTCGATGACGACGCGTCGATACGCTGGGTGCTCGAACGCGCGCTCAAGGCGGGCGGCCAGTTGCCGCGCAGTTTCGAGTCAGCAGAGCTCGCGCTCGAGGCGCTGCGCGGCGAGGCACCCGATGTCCTCGTTACCGACATCCGCATGCCGGGTCTGTCGGGGCTCGAGCTCGTGCGCAAGATTCATGGCGCACGGCCGCAACTGCCGATCATCGTCATGACGGCGCACGCCGATCTCGACAATGCCGTGTCGGCCTATGAAAGCGGCGCTTTCGAATATCTCCCGAAGCCCTTCGACATCGATCAGGTGGTCGAGCTCGTCAAGCGCGCCGCGCAAAGCGTGCTGCGTGCCACCGCCGAACGCAGCGGTGATGCGCGCGTTCCCGAGCTGCTCGGCAAGGCGCCGGCGATGCAACAGGTGTTTCGCGCGATCGGGCGCCTGTCACGCTCAGCCGTGACCGTGCTGATTACCGGCGAGTCGGGAACCGGCAAGGAGCTCGTGGCGCGCGCCCTGCACGAGCACAGCCCACGCGCGGCCAAGCCCTTCATTGCACTCAATACTTCGGCGATTCCCTCCGAGTTGCTCGAATCCGAACTGTTCGGTCACGAAAAAGGCTCGTTTACGGGCGCTGACGCGTTGCGTCGCGGCCGCTTTGAACAGGCGGATGGCGGTACGCTATTTCTCGACGAGATCGGCGATATGCCGACGCCGTTGCAGACCCGCCTGTTGCGTGTTCTGGCCGAGGGGGAGTTCTACCGCGTGGGTGGCCAGACTCCGATCCGTGTCGATGTGCGCGTCATTGCCGCCACGCATCAGAATCTCGAGGATCGGGTTGCCCGCGGGTTGTTCCGCGAGGACTTGTTTCATCGGCTCAACGTGATTCGCATGGAGTTGCCACCGCTGCGGGCAAGACGCGAAGACGTGGGCGATTTGCTCGATCACTATTTGCGCGTCGCCGCAGTCGAGCTTGGGGTCGAATCCAAGACGCTGGCGCCGCCGGCGCGCGCGGCACTTGAAGCTTATGCCTGGCCCGGCAACGTGCGCGAGCTCGTCAATCTTTGTCGCAGACTCTCGGTACTGGCGCCGGGCAGCGAAATTCACGCCGAAGACTTGCCGACCGAGATTGCCGGAGCCACTCTGGCACAGGCCGGCAGCGATGCCTGGTCCATCGTGCTCGCGCGCTGGGCAGAAACCGAATCGCGTCGTCAGGGCGCGAGGCCTCTGCTCGATACCGCGCTGCCGGAGTTCGAGCGCAGTCTCATCCGCGTGGCTCTCGCCCATACGCAGGGCCATCGTCAGGAAGCCGCTAAACTCCTCGGCTGGGGACGTAATACTTTGACCCGCAAGCTCAAGGAACTCGGCATGGAGGATGACGATGCCGACGAGCTGCCGAGTGACGCCGCAGCTTAGCCGCGCGCCTCATCGGTCGTCCGTCGCAACTAGCGCAACATTCGGCGGCTGAAAGCCATGAAGTCGTCGAGGTGGGTTTCGAGGACGCGTATCAGGATGGGCAATTGCAGCGCCTGATACTGGTGGACTGCGATGTTGCGGAAACCGACCATGCGCTGCAGTGTTTCGGCAAGGCCAGTCGATCGCTCTTTCGATGATGGCTGCCTTGTTGAGTAGTACGTCATCGACCATATACCACCCGGCTGCGGACGATGTCTTCAATGAGTGGTGCGCGCAGTTCGTCGAGTTCTTGCTTGTCGCGTAGCACTTGCAGTTCCCACAGATCGACGGCGAGCCGGTCCTGGACGAACCACGGCGAGCCCGTACTCAGGATGCGATGCTGCATCACGGTGGAGGCTGCCCGCAGATCGAGCAAATCGACTTCGCTGCCCGCCAAAGACGCGAGCGTCGGCAAACGCTGCAGCAAGAGTCCGATGATGCCCTCGCGATCCATGGTCTGGATGCTATCCGCTCTTCCGCTCTCTTGGAAACCGCCGCCGAGGAGCAAATCAGACCGCTGCGGTCCGTTCGAGGTCGGCGAGCATCTGCCGCGTCACGAGGGCGATGCCGGCATCAGTACGCATGAAGCGCTGCGCATCCTGCACG